>WNGF01000907.1_pt1 | contig 45204 bp, 40 predicted proteins | sample 5400641 | NCBI WGS metagenome assembly WNGF01 (sample SAMN13153371, study PRJNA577476) | soil metagenome | isolation source: 80 cm soil or saprolite under grassland replicate 2 | place: USA:California | collected 2016-06-15 | reverse complement strand
TCGACTGTGAGGCCTCGCGTGATCTGCGGATTCTCGTAAACGTATACGTGATCGTCAAAATTGATGAAGTCGTGCCCGAGCGTTTGACCAAAAACCAACCAAGTGATCGCGATCAAAACAAGACACGCGAACGATGCGAGCCACAAGTTGGGGCGCTTTCTTAAGCGCCCCGCGGCGCTTGGGAAACCGCCGGTCCTTGCCGTGTTTCTAGCGTGACGAACTGCCATTCGCCAAACTCGGGTCGCGCAGCGGTCTGCCTGCTTGGTAAAGAGCAATATTACCTTGGAGCTCGGTAGCCAAACCAGAGTTGCCCTGGCTATTGGCTAAGTCAATGCCGCGCTGCGCAGCTTGAATTGCCTCTGAGAACCGGTCGCTCTCTGCGTAGGCCGCTGCTAATGTGCGGAAGATTATCGGGATTCTGCCGCCGGAAATGCGCACGGCCTGCTCTGCCAGTTGGACCGCTTGCGCACCGTCTCGAAGCGAGTCGTCTGGCGAAGTTGCAAATACCCAAGCGAGGTTGCTCATGGCATTTCCGTTGTCTGACTGAATGGTCATTACCTTCTGCCATTCTTCGACTCCCTCCCTGATGCGACCTTGCTGGATCAGAACAGTGCCCACAATATTGTGCACCTCTATGTTGTCAGGCTGTAGCTCGAGTAATTTGCGATAGTGAACCAGCGCATCGGCCACTTGGCCCTTTTGAAGCAGAGCCTTGGCAAGATTCTCATGGGCAGGGCTATTTTCGGGTCGAAGATCCACGGCCGCTTGCAGCAGAGAGATGGCTTCGTCCAGGTTACCGTTTCGCAAAAAGACGATGCCGAGGTTATTTTCGGCAACATCGTTGTTTGAGGTGACTGCAAGCGCATGAGTAAACAGCGTTTCGCTATCGCGCCAATAAGAGCTTTGGATCCAGGCGCGCCAACTTAAGATGCTAATGATAACGGCCGCACTAGCGCTCAAAATTTCGCGTTGGCGACGCCACCGCGCAGTCAAGTCAGCTACAGTCCAGGTCAGCAGAACATAAAGACCAATCTGGGGCAGATAAGTGTATCGATCGGCGTGCCCCTGCCATCCGACCTGTACCAACCCGATCACCGGCACCAGCATTCCCAAATACCACAACCAGCCAGTGACTAGATAAGGCCCCTTTTTTCGCAAAACGAACGCCGCTGCCGTCGCGGCAATGAGAATAGCAAGCGCCAGGATGACGTCCGAAAGCGGGAGCCGATTCTCTGGATGCGGATAGAACACCGCCAGTTTCACCGGCCAGAGCATCTGCCCCATATAGACGACGTATGTCACTACGGCATTGTTGATTCGGGCCAATACCGGCAACTGCTCCGTCCAGCCGACTACACCTCGCTGGGCAAGAAATGTCACGACGCTGGAGAGTGCGGAGAGCCCAACGAGTGGAATTTTTTCCACGACCAGCATAACCAGATTTTCATGACCGCTGACGTCCAACTTCTGACCTCTGATTCTACCGAGCGGCCAATAATCCAGGAGCAAAAGCACGAACGGCAGCGTCACCAGCATAGGTTTGGACATGAGACCAAGGGCAAACGCCACTGCCACTGCCAGGTAGCGCCCGATCGATGGTGCGCGCACATAATGGACGTATGCGAGCAAGGTTAGCATGAAGAAAACACCACTTAGCACGTCCTTTCGCTCCGCTATCCATGCGACCGATTCCACACGCAACGGATGAATTGCGAACACGGCCGCAACAAAAGCGCTCCGCCAAAGCGCGCCAGTCATCTGCCGCAGCGCGAAAAAGAGAAGGATTGCCGCGACAGAGTGCAGGAGGACATTCGTAAAATGATGCCATCCCGCCTTTAATCCGTGTAACTGGCAGTCGAACATGTGTGAAATCGTCGTCAGCGGATGCCAGTTCATGGAATGAATATGGCTAAATGCCCAGGCAATACTGCCGATGCTGAGGCCGCTGGTTATCTCCGTATTTTCATAGACGTAGCGCGGGTCATCATAGTTGATGAAGTCATGCCGGAGCGTTTGGCCGAAAACCACCCACGTAAGAACGGCGACACAGATGCAGACGCCGACAGCCAACCAGCGGCGGCTTGCTTTGGGAGGAGCGATTGATTGAGAATTAATACGGTGCACGTATAACGCTAGAATTGCCTGAGAAAGCCGGCTTAAGGGTTCCGTTTGTAAATCAAAATATAGTCTTTTAGATTCTCGACCGACGGCGGAACATCTCCAAAAAAGTAATCTGTTTCTGTGGGCATAATGTTTACAAAACCGGCTGCGGCGTAATTTTGTGCCGTGTATTCATTTGCCCAGGTAAAGATCAGCCGATCAGATTGCGGCCGCTGCAACCAGGAATCCTTCATTACCACAGAGATTAAATATTTTGGCCGCGCGCGTTCGACCTCGTCGATCATTTCCTCCTGCATTTGTCGCGCATATTTTTGCGGTTCCATTAAGCCGTAAGTGTAAATATATCCGGTCGCAGAATGGCGCTGTGAGTAAAAATAAATCTGCGGCTCCGATCCTAACACTGCGATCGTATCATTGGGAGATGTGTGGTCGCGTACGTATTCCGCAATCCTGACGGACTCCCAGAACGGAGCCTCAGGGTAAATCATTCGGCAAGCTTCAACCGGAGAAGCCTCAAAGAAGAATTTTTTATCCCAAAGAACCGGCAAGCTCAGGGCCGCGCCAAGCAGAAGAAGTGGGACAAATCTGACCGCCGTCATTCGGCGGGCCAGGAGATCCGACAGTTCGCTGATTGCAACGCCAACAAGGAGCGAGATCGCTGGAAGAACGAAAATAAAATAATGGTATCGAAAATAGAATCCCGGGCAGAGCGCCAATGCCGTGGAGAAGAGAAAGCTGAGCAGAAAAACGGTGCTGCCACGCCGTTGCTGATCCCACCAACCCGCAACTCCTCCAATTCCAGCCAGCAACCAGAGCGCCCAGCCAGCTCCAATCACTTCCCTCACGCTGTTGAAGAAAATCTGCGGTGCCTGTGCGAGTGGGACTAAGGTTCCATATTGGCCAGCGTAATCGATCGTCCAAAACCAAAACTGCTTGAATACACCTGCGTGTGATAAAACCAGACATGTAATCGCGAAAGGAAGAATTACACCAATGCCGAAGACGAGACTTCGCAGAAGGAGAATGGTTGGCCGAAATCGGGAAATATCCCTCGAGACGAGATAGATCGCTCCAAACAAAACAAAAAAGATCGCAGGTTGCTTCATCAGCACTGCAAGACCAAAAAGCAGCCCACTGGCGGATAGTCGCCCGAATGCTTGTCGCTCCGATTGGTCGAGCAGCAGCAGCGTCCCCCCAAGCACCGGCAGCATCACGAAATGCGTCGCGTGACCAGCGAACCCCAACACGGACGGGCTCACAGAAAGAATCGCATAGCTTGCCGCCGCCGCTATTCCTGCCGTCGGGTTCGCCAGCCGCCGGCCCAGAAAAAAGATCAGTACGATTGTGGCAGCGTTGACTAAGAGCAACCCCAAATGAATTCCAGTAATTGTTTGTCCGAAAATCGACATGATCAAAGCGTAAGCAGCATAAGTCCCGGGAAACTTCATGTTGTAAGCCAGTTTGTAGGGTGGGATGCCCTGCAGCATGAGTTGACCGGCATAAGCGTACTCGCCTTCATCGCGCTCCAGCGGGATGTCCAGGAATCGAATTCGGATCGCGAGTGTCAGGCCAAAAACGGTCGCCGCTAAAACCCACCACACGACGCGCACCAGTTTGTCAGAATTGATGATCGTATTTGTCACTTGAAAGCGCTATCGACGCAAAAGCTGCGGACGCAGGTAAGCGATTTGCACCACGCTGCATTTTCGTCAAATGACACCGATGTGAATATGCCAGTCCGGGAAAGCGTCTCGTTGCGGAACTTAATGAATTCTGATCGTGCTTCCGTTTGCCCATTGGGATTGGAAATTGTCTGAGTAAAATCAATCGTGCAGAAAATCGCTGAACGCCTGTTGTCATCGCGCAGTCGCGCCTGGCTTTTCGGCCTGCTTTTGGCCGCAGTGACGATCGTCGTGTACCGGCCTGCGTGGAATGGTGGCTTCATCTGGGACGACGATTCTTACGTAACAAACAATGAGTTACTGACCGCGCCCGACGGACTGCGTCGCATTTGGTTTTCGTTAGAGTCGCCTTCCCAATATTTCCCACTGGTTTATACGGCATTTCGCATCGAGCACGCGCTCTGGGGTTTGACTCCTTCCGGCTATCATTGGGTCAACCTTCTGCTTCATGTCGCCAACGCGCTCCTGGTGTGGCAAGTGCTGGTGCGGCTGAAGGTCCCGGGCGCATGGCTGGCTGGGGCGATTTTCGCTCTGCATCCGGTGCAAGTGGAATCAGTTGCCTGGATCACGGAACAAAAAAATGTGCTGATGGGCTTTTTCTTTCTGCTGACCCTCCTTGCCTGGATCGCGTTTATTGATGAGCGGATCAAGCATCCGTGGCGCTTTTATATCGTGGCATTGGTCCTTTACGTACTGGCGCTTTCGGCTAAGACAACGGCCTGCACGCTGCCGGCGGCGTTGCTCTTGATTTTATGGTTGCAGAAAAGGCCGATCAATTGGCAAAGAATTCTTCAAATTGTCCCATTTTTCCTTCTCGGATTGGGTATGGGTCTGGTGACAATCTGGTGGGAACGATACCATCAAGGCACGAGTCGAGCGCTCTTTGCATTCCTGAATCCGGTTGAGCGCATTCTGGTCGCCAGCCGCGCCGCTTGGTTTTACCTGAGCAAGCTTTTTTGGCCATCAAACCTGACCTTTATTTATCCAAAATGGAACATCGCGGCGACGCATCCACTAGATTACACATGGCTGCTCGGCGGAGTGGCATTATGCGTGGTGATTTATTTCGCGAGACGTTACGTGGGGCGCGGTGTAGAAGTCGCAGCGGTATTCTTCGTGGCTACTCTTAGCCCGGTAATGGGCTTCATCATGCTGTACACGTTTCGCTACACATTTGTAGCGGACCATTACCAATACCTGGCTTGTATCGGGCCCATTGCGCTCGTTTCGGCTGGCGTGGCCACTTTTCCCGACGCGCTTAAAGGGGGCCGCGCTCTAATTTTGGGCGTGGCAGTATGCGTGGCGGCAACTCTGGCAATGCTGACCTGGCGCCAAAGCGTAATGTACAGCAACATTGAGGCGCTCTGGCGGACGACGCTGGCAAGAAATCCCGAATGCTGGATGGCTTACAACAATTTGGGAATCGTACTGTTCCAAAAAGGCGAAACCGACGAGGCAATTGTCCACTACCGGACAACTTTGCAAATGCAGTCGGATTTTTGGGATGCGGAGTACAATCTTGGCATTGCTCTTCTGAGCAAAGGGCAAGTGGACGAGGCAATCGCCCATTGTAGCAATGCCGTAAGGATCGCGCCAAATGATCCAGATGCTCTGGTCGCTCTTGGCAACGCTCTTCTTCAAAAAGAGCGAATCGATGACGCGATTGTTTATTACCAAAAGGCGTTGTCAATACGACCTGATTACTTTCTTGCCCACCACAGTCTTGGCCATGCTTTTCTTGAGAAAGGCGAAATCGATGCTGCGATCTTCCATTGCCGCGCTGCGTTGTTGATCCGACCTGAAAATGCAGATGCTCATACAAACCTGGCCATTGCCCTCGATGAAAAAGGCCAGACAGCGGAGGCCATTCAACATTACCAAAAAGCTTTGGAGATCTCTCCACAGTCCGTTTCTGCCTTGACTAATCTGGGGTGGCTGATGGCGACATCTTCCAACCCGTCGTTCCGGAACGGGACCAAGGCGATTGAACTTGCCGGGCAAGCCAATCAACTTTCAGGCGGTACCAACACGCTTGTGCTGCGCACATTGGCAGCCGCGTATGCGGAGAGTGGGCAATTTGGAAAAGCTATTGAAATTGCGCGGGCTGCGATGCAATTAGCGCGGACCCAGGTCGACAACTCCTTGGCCGGCGCGCTTCAGCAACAAATTGCGCTTTATGAGTTGGCGTTGCCTTATCGCGAAACGCCAAAGTAGCTTGAGCAGTGACTAACTTTTGTTGCATATGCGACAAAAGGTTGCGTGCGACGCGGCATCGGCTTTCAGCCAGTCTCTTATCGGCAGACCTCGCGGTCATCAGAGCTCGTTGCGTAGGACGTTGAAAACGGTTGTGCTATCGAGCACGCCTTGCAATGCCTCTGTTCCAGGCCCGCTGCCGAACGCAACGACGTCTTCGACAGTGCCCAACGCGGATTTCGTGTAGAATGCCGCTGGCTCCGGATGTTCTGCTTCGGGTTGTTCGCCATTGTCTCCGTTCAGCTTGCCAGGTATTTTCGCCGCTCCGTATGATTTTGTGCCGTTCGGGCCGGTTGCCCAGGTAATCCACGGCTGGCCGGCCGAGTTAAATCCGAGCAGGGCGATGCCGCTGTCTTTCCGAAATGGAAATCCATTTAAGCTCAATCCGCCGATTGCGGCATCGCCGGAGACAATAATGGTCGCTTTGGGCCCGGCATAATTTCGTGCAACGGCGACTGCGCGATCCAATTCAACCGTTTGGCCGAGCGTTCTTTCGCCGTTGTTTTCCTGTGCCGCCTTGCGCATTAGGCCTGCATCGATCACGAGCAAGTATCCGCCAGCGTTGTATTGAAGTAATTCGATCGCCCGACGCACCATATCCGAAAGACTGGGTTGCTGGCTCCGCTCTTCGACTTGGTTCACGAATGCAAGATCCACTTTGCTAAAAGCGCCAAAAAGTTTCGGCCGACGCCATGCGGGAATCGCTTCCAACTCGGCTCGCGTTTGAACTATGTCGAAACCGTTGCCACGGAGCTCGAGGAAGAGATCGCGCCGGTCCTGCCTCTCTCCGCCCTTTGCAGCGGGAAGAAATTGTGCCGCGCCGCCACCCATTGCGATGTCGATCTTTCCTCCATCAACGAACTCAGCTGCAATCTTCTCGAGATCGCTCGGATCGGCCGGGTGCGTGTAAAAAGCCGCGCTCGTCGGGTCAGTTAGTTTCACGTCTGTCACCAGACCGGTGGCTCGTCCGTGTTCGCGTGCCAATTCAACGATGCTCATGATCGGTTTCCCATCGGCATTGATCGCGATCGCGCGGTTAATCGTTCTGACGCCTGTTGCAATTGCAGTAGCGGCGGCCGCTTGGTCCGGAGCCGCGAAATCTTTGGAATAGTTCGTTAGCAAAGCTGCACGAGGCATGGAATCCAGGCTCAGGTGTGTACCCGACCCACCGGCGTACGCGCGTGTCGGGGCAAGTCGTGCCGGCGTAAGGCCTTCTCCAACAAATAAGATAATTCCGAATGGTTTTCGAATGACCCAGTGTTGAAAATAAAGCACGCCGAGTCCGGCAAAGGCCAGCAAACAGAAAAGCGCCAGCAACTGGTTGCGCCATTTCATTCTCTTCCCTGTAGTGGCGGTCTGTGACCGTCGCAAATCTCGCCCGGCAAATAATGCAACCTGAACGCTTTTGGGGCTTTGGATTAAGGCGATACGTCGGAAAAGATAGTGTCGCCTATGTAACGCATTGCGCTGTCCAAGAACAGAAACGGCCAATAGGGCGGTCTCCGCAGAACAAAGAACCGCTTGTCGATCTTCGCAATCGTCGGCAAAGTGCCCTGCATATGGCCGGCCCCGTTATGCTCATCATTCGCGATGGCTGGGGCATTAATCCCGGTGGTGGAGAGAAACGGGAAGAAAACAGCGACGCAACGCTTCTTGCGCAAACACCGTTTCACGACGAGCTCTACCGGGATTATCCGGGCTCTAAATTGAGCGCCAGCGGCACCGATGTCGGTTTACCCAAGGGCCAAATGGGCAACTCCGAAGTTGGCCATCTTAACTTGGGAGCTGGCAGGATCGTTTATCAGGATCTGACGCGAATTAACAAGGCCATCGCGGAAGGTGAATTGACCCGCAGCGGCGTTCTGCGGGAAACTCTTTCCAACGCGCGCGGCCATCGGCTTCACTTGCTCGGGCTGATTTCCGATGGTGGCGTTCACAGCCATTACTCGCACATGATCGCGCTTGCGAATGCCGCGCGGGAATCAGGCGTTGCGGAGATTTTAGTCCACGCGTTCACGGATGGGCGGGATACGTCTCCCACTGGCGGGGCCGGATTCTTGAAAACGTGCGAGGAGGAACTTGAGAAAAGCGGCGGGCGGATCGTCACAGTCGTAGGGCGCTACTTTGCGATGGATCGCGATCGGCGTTGGGACCGCACGAAAAAGGCGTGGGACGCGATCGTTCTCGGACGCGGCGAAATCTGTAAGTCGTCCCCCTCTGCCGCTGTGGGTCGGCAATATAAAGATGGTAAAACCGATGAGTTCATGCCACCGCTGATTTTTTCTTACGCAAATGAACAGCGCGTCCGTGATGGGGACTCGGTTTTATTTTTCAACTTCCGTGCAGATCGGGCGCGGCAATTGTCCCAGGCGTTTTTGCTGAAGGACTTCGATGGTTTTGACCGCGAAGTGTGGCCGCAAGTCCATTTCGTCACTCTCACGCAATACGACGTGACTTATCCTTCGCCGTTCATTTTTGAGCCTGCCAAGCTCGCGCACATTTTGGGCGAAATCGTGAGCGCGGCAGGCAAATCACAATTGCGCATCGCAGAGACGGAGAAGTATGCGCACGTGACTTACTTTTTTAACGGTGGTATGGAGCGCCCTTTTCCCGGCGAAGACCGAAAACTTGTGCCTTCGCCAAAAGTCGCGACCTACGATCTTCAGCCGGAGATGAGCGCGCGCGAGCTTACCGACCAAGTCCTTGCGCGCATGGCAAATTACGATTTGATCGTTCTTAATTTCGCCAATCCGGACATGGTCGGCCATACCGGAATTCTGGAGGCCGGAATCAAGGCCGTCGAAACGGTGGACGATTGCATCGCCCGCATTATTCCCAAGCTACTGGATCTCGACGGCAAATGCATCGTCACGGCGGACCACGGAAATTGCGAGCAAATGCGCAATTCTGATGGGTCGCCGAACACTGCGCATACGAGCAACCTCGTGCATTTCATTTACGTCGCCAATGATGCAGGAAAGTTTCGCTGCGAAGACGGGATTCTCGCTGATGTGGCGCCCACGCTCCTATTTCTACTCGGACTGCCACAACCAAAGGAAATGACCGGACACAATTTGCTTGTGCCGGCGTAAGCAGCCGGGATCAACGATCCGGGCTACAGGTAGATCGGCAACGTTCGACGGCTATGTCGTCAAATGTGATTTCCAATTGCCGATTCAACACTCGCGTCCCTGCCGCGGCGATTCGCTGCAAAACGCGAATCCGATTTTCGGTGGTTGTTTCGTGCCAGGCCGGGTTGCGCATGAGCCTAAGCGCGCCATCCGATTCCACGAGAGCACCCCATCCAACTGGAATTTCTGAATCACGGAATAGCTCGGCAGGCAGGACGAGGAAAAACAAATTGGCGTAGCGGTAGCGGGTCAGTTTGTCGAACTTCGTGCAATCATAGAGACGATTTTGCAGCGCGTTCAGCTCACGCAAAACGCGCGCATAACCGCGGTGTCCGATCGCTGTGAAGTCATGTGAATCGAATTCCGGAAAGAGCGAATCGGTAATCCGCAAATTCGGATAGTGCACACGCAAGCGTGCTTCGAGAATTTGGCGGCGTTGGCAGATTGTTTCGAGGCGTTGACGTGCTGCCTCGCTTTGGCAATTGTCCCTTCGCAAATCAGAGAGGGCTTGCTTGCATTCAAAAATTGCTGTCGATCCGATCGTTTTTGGATGTGGCCGATAAGCGGCGACGTCGGCGCGATATCGGCATTGAGGCAACCTGACTTCCATCGCGCAAGCGGAATAGCCGTGCGCCTGGGCCCAGAGAAAGGCGAGACGTTTCAGCCGAGCGTGCCTCGCGGTTTCCCCCTGCGCGTTCGTTACTCCGACACCCATTTCGCGAGTTCGCACGCCCAATAGGTGACGACAATGTCCGCGCCAGCGCGTTTCAGCGCAGTCATGACCTCGAGAACAGCAGCGCGCTCGTCAACGATTCCTTTTTCGGCGGCCGCTTTGATCATCGCGTATTCACCGCTCACATGATAAACGGCGGTCGGCTTACCAAAACGTTCATGCACCCGCCAGAGAATGTCGATGTACGGCAGAGCTGGTTTCACCATCACGATGTCCGCTCCCTCATCGATATCCAGAGCTACCTCACGCAGCGCTTCGTCTGCGTTCGCGTGGTCCATTTGGTAGGAACGACGATCGCCAAATTGCGGTGGGCTCTCGGCGGCTTCGCGAAAGGGGCCATAAAAAGCCGATGCAAACTTTGCCGCATAACTCATGATCCCAGTTTGATCGAAGCCGTTCGCATCGAGCGCTTCGCGAATAGCGCCGATGCGACCGTCCATCATGTCGCTCGGTGCCACCATGTCCGCGCCTGCTGCCGCGTGGGAGAGCGCAGTTTTGACGAGAAGCTCGACGGTCTCGTCATTAAGAACGTGGAAATGGTCTCCATCGATCCGCGTGACCCCGCAGTGGCCGTGGCTCATGTATTCGCATAGGCAGACATCGGTGATGGTAACGAGGTCTGGGCATTTTGCTTTGATGGCTCGTAGGGCTTTCTGAACAATCCCTGTTTCATCATACGCGCCGCTGGCTTGTTCGTCTTTGTGCTCCGGAATCCCGAATAACAGGACAGCTTGCAGCCCGAGGTCCTGAGCGCGCTGGGCTTCATCGACAATTTGCTTCAGTGAGAACTGAAAAACCCCTGGCATGCTCGCTATCGGACGGAGCTGCTCTAATTTTTCGCTTACAAAAAGCGGGAGAATAAAATCGTGAGCGCTTAATTGTGTCTCTCGGACAAGGTTTCGCAGGGCAGGGGAGCGCCGCAAACGACGCGGGCGATGCACCAATCTTCTCACGAATGAAGGTATCCGGTTGAGGGAAGCGTCGCAAGCCGCCCCGGAGGACTTGACGATGGCGGAGCGTTCTAATATAGCGCGTCCGCGGAGAACTCTCGCTCTGTATGAAAGAGCGGGTAACAGTGAAAGCTGTCGCGACCCGTTCGACTTCGCTCAGGGCAAGACTTTCGCTCGACATGATAACAGCTTCTACGACAATGACCGATTACCTCTTAGTCGATATCAGTAATTCATACACCAAGCTGGCGTTTGCGTCGGCAACGCGGATTTCGACTCCCCAGCGGATCGCGACGAGCAAGCTTTCAAGCAGCGTCGTTGCGAGATTTCTGAAAAAGCGAGGGGTGCGAAAAGTGGTCGTTTCCTCGGTAGTGCCGGCAAAAAATCTTGCGATTTCAAAGGCCGCCCGAAAAGTTGACGTGCTCTGGCTGGATTCGACGCGGAAACTAGGAGTAGGAATTGATTATCCCAAACCGAAATCGATTGGCGCGGACCGGCTGGCGAACGCCGCGGCGGTTACAGTTCTTTACGGATTTCCCGCTATCGTGGTCGATTTTGGCACGGCGGTGACTTTCGACATTGTTTCCGATCGCCGCACTTACATTGGCGGAGTGATCGCGCCAGGGCTTGAAGCAATGACGAATTTTCTTTACCAACGAACGGCGCTCTTGCCACAGCTCTCTTTGAAAGAGCCGCGACGCGCGATCGGCAAATCGACAATCGAGGCGATGTTATCCGGCGCCGTCTTTGGTTATAGAGGATTGGTCCGGGAAATCATTGCGCGGATCAGAGCAGAACAATTTCCACGCAAAAAAGTTTACACCGTAGCAACGGGCGGTTACGCGCAGCTGATCGCGGCACGGTTGCCGGAGATCGGCGCGGTTCGTCCGCACCTTACTTTGGAAGGATTGCGGATCGTCGCGAATTTGAATTGATCAATCCCGGGTGCCGCTCCGACTTGGCCTCCCATTTTTCCGAATCGGACTGAAAATCATCGCGTCTCATATAACTTTGGACTTGTCAGGAGCCACGATCGAAGCTTCAGTCCCTACTTCATGAGAATCTGGAAGATCGCTGCGATCGCAGCGCTGGCCGTCACATCCCTCGCAGCGGATAATGTCGCTCCGACCAAATCTGAACTGGAGGAAATGTACAACAAAGCGTTCCGGGCGTTCGACGGGAACAATTTTCCGGAAGCGCTAAAGGAACTTGACGCGATCGATGCCCGCCAGCCCGATCTTGCCGCGTCGAAAAACTTGCGCGGCGTCATCCTGATGCGGCAGGGCGATTATGATAAGGCGGAAACAGCATTGCTCGACGCGGGTCGGATCGATCCCAAGTTTTGGAATGCACGCTTCAACCTGGCGGAAATCCCGTTTCTCAAAAAAGATTGGGCGGAAGCGCGGAACCGTTTTCAGCAGCTGCTTTCCCGCAGTGAATCCGATCTGGCCAGCGAAGCTTCGCAGCTTATTCAGTACAAGATCCTTTTGACTTATCTGCTCGAGGGGAAAGAAAACATGGTCGATTCCATGCTGGCGAAGCTGGAACTTTCGCGCGATACGCCTGCTGTTGACTATGTGAAAGCAGCCGTTGCGCTCCAACACAAAAATCAAAAAGAAGCAAAAGATTTGATGGACGCAGCGGAAAAGAATTTTTCGCCGCAACTGAACAAGCTTTTCGCAGAATCGCTATACGAGGTCGGGTGGCTGGAAAAACGAGCTGGCGAGGCGCGGCCTTCACTGCCGCTGATGACGACTGCCGAGCGCGTCGAAAAGACGAAGGCGCTGGCTCATTCGAAATTCGAGCAAGCGCAGCAGGCGTTGCGGCAGCGCGATTTGGCGGCGGCTCGTAAACTAATCGATGAAGCGGATCAGGCGGAGCCGAACCAGGCGGCGACTCTTAATTTGCGTGGCGAGATTCTGATGGAGCAGAAGGAGTTTGACGGCGCTGAAGGGGCCTTCAAAAAAGCAGCCAAAGTCGATCCGAAATTCCGCGAGGCGCAATACAACCTCGCGCAAATTCCATTTAAGAAGAAAGACTACGCAAAGGCCCGGGAGCGTTTCGAAGCGCTGTATGATCGAACTCCAGGGGGCGACAAGAATCAGGCGGCAGAGCTCATTAAATTCAAAATTTACATGACGCTTTTGCTTGAAGGAAAAGAGAGCCGCGCGCACGCGATGATGGAGCAGTTCCAGTTCACGGGCGATACACCCGCGCTCTATTATGCCCAGGCGGCGTGGGAGTTTAAACATAACAATCCAGAGAAGGCAGCCGACTGGACTGCCTCAGCGACGAAGATTTATTCGCCAGCGCTCAACAGCGTTTTCGCTGACGCCTTTTATGACGTTGGCTGGATGCAAGGCCCAGCGGCTGCGCCGGCGCCCGCGCCCGCGTTTGACACAGGCAGTGTCGTTGCGTCGCAAGCAGAGAGCAGCCCAGCCGTTGAACCAAGTCCCATCCCCGACAGTGTTTTTGCTGCAAATAAACAGGCAGACACATCGAAGGGCGAATCTTTTGCTTCGTTGGGCCCAGCGCCGAGCTCGTCTGTTACCGGGATGGAATCTACAAATGAGGGGATAGGAACGGCTGAACAGCCTCCTGTTTCCGCGTCGAACGAGTCGGTGAGGTCGGGATCAAGCAGTCAGCCGGGGGCAGCGCCTGGAGCTACGGTTTCGGGGTTGTCTTCTGGCGCGGACTCGACATCTGTAGCAGCCGCCCCCTCTGAAGCGCCAATCACTTCAACTGGTTCCACCGGACAAAATGAGCAGGCAGCCACGAGCCAAACAAAATCATCCGGCGCGCCCGCCGCCACAAGCCTCAGCAAGTCCAACGTCTCACAGCCTCGCATTGATGGGATAGCGAGTCGGCGAACTTGGCTCGTCGGTGGATTCCTGGCAGCCGGTATCTTTCTCTTAGCCTGGGTGGTCATTCCCAAGCTTCGCCGTTACGTATTTAATGTCTCGACCTCCCGTAAGAGCGGGCCGGCCACCGCTTCCCGCGCGTTTAAACCAAGCGTGACGCCGAGCGTGGCGCTGGCGAAAAGGAGCGGTCGTCAGGGCAACGGCTTTTTTGGCGGGCCCCGTCAGGTCTCGCTACGATTAGTGGCATCGAAACCCTCATTGGGCCGCACCGTCCTGCCTTCAGCAAAACCGAGCGGTGCTCCTGACCGGCTGGTGGATGTGGTAGGCAAAGCATCGTCACAAACGCCTGCATACAGCGGAGAACCAGATAGCGAATTGACACCTGTCACTGAGCCGGTTTTTGAGTCAGCCGTAAGGCCAGTTGTCAAACAAATCGCGGAGACCTTGCGGCCGAGTGTCCCCGAATTCCCGCTTGCTAAACCGATTTTTGAATCATCGGTAGAGGCAGTCGTCGAGCAAACAGCAGAGAGCTCGCGGCCTGGAGTTCCGAAGACGCCTCAGATTGCCGAAGTTTCGGCAATCGGTGAACCAGCCAAGCTTTCTGTGATCACGACGGAAGAGCCCAGTGAGATTCCCGGCGGTGCGGAAGTCGCATTGCCTGTCCACGCAAAGGCAGCCCCGAACGGAGGGGTAAAACCGATCGAGCAAGACCAGCCTGTTTCGTACGAGCCAACTTTGGCTGCGATCAAATCCTCCGTTGCCGAAGCGATCACCAAACCCGCGTCTGATTTGCCCAGTGCTATTTCCACTCAGCCTCCATTTCCGCAAACAACCACACCCGCAACCATGCCTGAAACAACCGAAATCCCGACCACTCCAGCAAACAAACCTTCACCTGCCACCGTGGCCAGACCGCAACCCGCCGCTACGATGCAGACATCCGTGCACCTCACCTTTTCTTTCGAGATTGCAGCCGTGCAGTTGACCTCGAGCTTCAAGATGGGTGTCCTAAAAGTGCGTCCCATATCCAAGCTTGTCACAATGCGTTTGCCTGCGTCTCAACAACCTCAGGCTGGGGGGAATTTGCAGGTCAGTTTTGAAATCGCCAAGGTCCAGCCTATGGGAGGCGCCCTCGGCACGATTCGGATGATTCCGTCCCAGCAGAGGCCAACTACGACCGGTTCGCCCTCATTCGCAGTCGCCGGATTGCAAGTCGTCTCTAATTTCGAGACGGCGCCCGTGCAACTAACGCCGTCGCAGCAGGGCCGGGCTTCCGTTTTCATTACAGTCCCGTTCCAAATTACGACAATCGAGTTTGCGCCGTCGCTCGAAATTGCGACTGTAGTGCTAAATTCGAATTCAAAACAGGTTCGCGTTCAGTTGCCTGGCGCGGGACCGAACCAATCTGAAGGACCGCCGATGTTCGAGATTGCGAATTTGGAGCTTAACGAAAGCGGCGACATCGGAATGATGCAGCTGAATCTCCTCGGCCAGGGGCCGAAGCGAGCGTAATTGCAGAGGCTCATCGACGGGACTGGCGCAGTCCAGGTTAGCGCCTTCGCCCAGTGCCGTGATGGCGCTGTTCGCTCAGTTTGCTTTTGCTTAGACGCGTTTGCCTGATCGGCCCCGATTTAGCGAACGCAGTTGCTTCGGGAGAAACTCACCATCGCGGCGAATCAATTTCCCGTCGAAGTAGATTTCCCCACCGCCGTATTCTGGTCGCTGGATGCTTACCATGTCCCAGTGAACCTGGCTCCGATTCCCATTGTCCGCTTCTTCGTACGCTTGTCCCGGAGTAAGATGAAACGAGCCGGCAATTTTCTCATCGAACAATATGTCCCGCATCGGCTGGAGGACGCGGGGATTAAATCCGAGCGAAAATTCGCCGATATAGCGGGCCCCGGGGTCCGAGTCGAGGATCTTGTTCAGCTTTCTTGTTTCGTTGCTTGTCGCATCGACAACCTTTCCATTCTTGAACTCGAGACGAATGCCATCGAATCCGATGCCCTGATAAATACTCGGCGCGTTGAATGTCACCTGGCCCTCAATGGAATCCTTCACCGGGCAGCTAAAAACTTCGCCATCGGGAATATTGCGATCGCCACCGCAGATTACGGCCGGAATTCCCTTGATGCTGAAGCGCAGATCGATACCGGGCCCTTTGATTTCGACGCGATCTGTCTTTTCCATTAATCGCTTAAGCGCCTTCATGCCTGGCTGGAGTTTGCGATAATCCAGCGTGCAGACTTCGAAATAAAAGTCTTCAAAGGCTTCCGTGCTCATTCCGGCAAGTTGTGCCATTGACGGCGTCGGCCAGCGTAAGACCACCCATTTGGTTTTTTTCACTCGTTGGTCCTGCACCGGGCGCATTTTCTTGGCGAGCAATTTCATCTTGTCGGGTGGCACGTCGGATAATTCGGTGATGTTGTTGCTCCCACGCACGGCGATATACGCATCCATTTTTTTCATTCGCGCCAGTTCATGGCTTGCCAGGAGATTCAGCTGCCGATCGAATGCTTCGAGCGCGAGAGCGCGGTTGACTCTGGCATGCTGAGTCTGCACGAAAGGGATGCCTCCGGCCTTACGTGCCGCTCGAATGAGTGCAATCGTCATTTCGTCCGGGGTGTCAAACGCTTCAATCAACACGGCTTCGTTCCGTTTGAGCCGGATGGAATATTCCACAAGAAGTTGGGCGAGTTCGTCAAAACGGACGTCGTGCATAGACGCTTATGATTCCACTCACCACAACAGATGCAACTGTGGTTATGACGTTCTGTTGACAGGTTCGTTATTCGTCATTTCGGCCGCGTAGTCTTTCAACAAAGCCAGCGGCTTATGGTTTGAGACTTGACAGGTGTTGATGAGGCGCGCGGCAAATGCGCCATCGAAATGATCTCGAAATGGCAGGCAGAACTTTTCGTCCGCAAGCCGCAGCCGTGGAAATTTATTTAGCAAACGCTCGACGAGCTGCTCATTTTCCTCTGGTTCGAGGCTGCACGTGCTGTAAACGAGGACGCCGCCCGGTTTTAACAAGCTGATCGCGGAGCGCGTAATCTCAAATTGTTCGTCTGGCATTCGGGTCAGATCTCCGGGCCGCAGTCGCCATCGCACATCTACCCGGCGTCGCATCACTCCGGTGTTGCTGCACGGCGCATCAACCAGAACGCGATCGAATGGCGCGATCGAAACGATCTCTTTTGGAAGGCAGTCGTGTGTCCAATCGTGATGGAAACTGCGGACAATCCTGGCGCCGAGGCGCGCCATGTTATTTTTCAGGATTTGAAGCCGTTCTGGATCGCGATCGCATGCCACGATTGTTCCCCGGTTTTTTATGAGCTGGGCGATGTAGCCGGCTTTTCCACCTGGCGCGGCGCATGCATCGAGAATTTTTTCTGTGGGTTTGGGATCAAGAAGGTGGCAGGCGATCACTGTGCTTGGATCCTGGACATAGCAATGGCCATAGTCGAGAGCGCGCTCAGGCAACCCATCCAATTCTAAGAACTCATCATTGCGTACTAGCGGCCGCGAGTCTGGATACTGATCGAGGAATTTTCCGCGATCGATTTTTAGCCGATTAACTCGGCCATACACTGGCGACGGCAGATTATTCCATCTGCATAACTCTCCCGTAGCTTTGGCGCCGAAGTGCCGTTGCCAGCGCTCGACTAGAAACTGCGGATGCGAGATTCGAACGAACAGGGGCTGCGCGTCTCCTCGTGCAAGCAGTTCATCCCGCCGTCGTGCAGCATTGCGAAGCACGCCATTGGTTACCGCTCGTTGCCTCTTCGGCGCCAGTTCGACGGTTTCGTAAACCGTCGCGTGTGGAGCTGTCTTGAGGAAGAAGAGTTGATACAAGCCAAGTCTCAAAACATCACGAAGGTCAACCTCTACTCGGGACGCGCGCAGGCAGCTGATCCAAAAATCAAGCAACGTTAAGTTGCGTAGCACGCCGTAAAACAATTCGAGAGCAAATGCCCGATCTGACTGAGTAAGCTTCGCGTTTGCAAGACATTCCGAGATGACGGAATCGGCAAAGCGTTTTTCTCTTCGCCACCTGCGGAGCGCAGCCAGCGCAATTCGGCGAGCAGAGAGCTGCGCCATAAATCTCCAGTAAAGTTTATTCCGGCTTTACGCTGGCCCGTCCAATCGAATGGTAATGAAAGCCTAGGTGTCTCATCGTTTCAGGATCCAACAGGTTTCGCCCGTCAAAGACGATTGGTGTCATCATTTTTTCCTTCACAACAGCCAGATCGACATTAGCAAATTCATTCCATTCGGTGGCGAGGATCAGCGCTTCGGCATTGTGCACCGCATCGAGAGCGGACGGAGCGAATTCGGTGCCGGCGATCGCTTTTACAGCCTGGGCCTTTTCCATTCCTTTGGGATCATAGGCAACCACATGCGCTCCTTCGCGCAGCAAGTGTGCGACCAGTTCGATCGCGACGGACGAACGAACATCGTCGGTATCCGGCTTGAACGTGAGTCCCCAGACCGCAATTCGTTTTTCTCGCAAAACCCACAGCGTTTCTCGAATCGTCTTCAGAAAACGCTCTTTTTGGGAGGTATTTATTCGTTGCACTTCCTTCAGCAAATTGAATGGAACACCGAGCCGTTCGCTGATTGTGATGAATGCAGCAATGTCTTTTGGAAAACACGAGCCGCCGTATCCAATTCCCACATTGAGAAAATCGCGGCCAATGCGGTGATCCATTCCAATCCCATCCGCGACTCTTTCGACATCTGCGCCGCTCGCCTCGCAAATCGCTGAGACCGCGTTGATGTATGAAATTTTCAAAGCGAGGAATGAGTTTGCGCAATGTTTGATTAGTTCGGCGCTGTTAATATCGGTCACGAGGATCGGCGCCATGAATGGCTCATAGACTTTCTTCATGAGATCAATGGCGTGCTCGCTTTGCGCTCCAATGACGATGCGATCCGGATGCATCAGATCGGCAACCGCACAGCCTTCACGCAAAAACTCAGGATTGCTAACAACGTCGAACTTTGCGCCGTGGCGATTGTATCTCTTAATCGATTCAGCCACTTTTTCGCCTGTCTTTACAGGCACTGTGCTCTTATCAACAATTACCCGATAGTGAGTCAGTACTCCCGCGATTTCCCGCGCGACTTTCTCGAGAAAGCTCAGATCCACATCGCCATCTGCCTGCTGAGGAGTGGGAACGGCGATAAAAATGATTTGTGCGTTGTCCACTCCTTCCTTAATGCTGCCGGTGAAACGCAATCGCTGAGCGGAGACATTGCGATGAATTACTTCTTCAAGGCCGGGCTCATATATCGGCACGTGGCCGCCTTGCAGTAGTTTGATCTTCTGCGCGTCGTTATCGACGCAAATGACGTTATGACCGACATCGGCAAAGCACGCGCCGGTCACAAGACCAACGTAACCCGAACCGATAATTGCAAGATCCATAAGCGATGGAACCGGCGCCGTGACTCAATCGCAACGCGAAGGGCGTAATGAACCCAATGGGCCTAACATTGTTTGCGCACGTTCATTCATTGTCCCTCGGAGCTGGGATCGAAATTCAAATCGAATCCAAATTTCGGGAATGCCTTGAGCGTTACGGTGAATAGAACACCGTATTCTTTCACGCCGGCGTTGTCCCGTATCACTCCCCCGAACGATGCGACCCAGCTCGTCAGATCACGGTAAATAGCATAGCGCTGCTGCTCCAGAGTGTCAGTTGCGGCTTCATATTGTTCCTCGATTCCAACCCCCCAGTTATCATTGAGACGATAATACCCGCCGACGACAAACAAGCTGCTGTTGTCGAAGAAGGGATTGTTGTTCAAATAGCGATGTCCAAGGTTTAATTGCAGATTGGCCATCGGTTGAATACTCGCGATCGTATCGACTTCAGTAAAACCCTTGGCGAAAGCCGGTACTTGAGAGTTGATCGAAATCGACATCCATGGCAGCGGGGAAAAGCGGATATTATTGAAGAAGTTTGAGTAATCCGTGCGGTCATATGGATTGTCGAAGTTCACGTCAAAGAAGGTATCGAGTTCAAACCAGGTGATCGTTCTGTCATCACGCCTTGTCTCCAGGCGGTTGCGAACACCGAGTCGCCAGACTGTCCAACTGTCGATCGAATCGATCGGGGTAAACTGTGGAAAGTCGATCGCCCGCAGTTGCGTGGACGGTTCAAATCGATCGAACTGCAAGATTGACAGGGGGTTCGGGCCGTTTTCTGAGACGTAGGAAAAGTTTGTATACGGCTGGATAACGTGGAGAAGTCCATCCAGACCAAGCGCGCGGCTTTGTACATTCTCCCATGTACGCGAGATCTTGAAAGAGGCTTCTGCACCTGTGTCAAAAACCGTGCGAAATGTGTCTCCATCGAACTTAACCGGGTTAGCCAACGTCGGGGGCGGGAGAATAAAGTCAGGCACGAGAGGATTTGAGGGCGGCACGAAGGTTGTCGTCCCTAGGTCCCATGTCTTACCATAATAGGTCTCGCGAAAGCCAACTCGCGGCACGATGGAGAGCCATCCAAAGTACGTGTTTGGATAAGTTAGTTGATGGAAGGTGTCGAAACGATCCGTGCCGTAGTTCTCGAAACCTGAGCCTTGAGGAAATTGTAGCCGCAAATTAGCAAAGCCGGTCTCGCCTTCATAAAAAATGGGTCCCCCGAAAAGCGCGTGACGCTTAACGTCCAATACCACTTCCGGCAAACGTTCTGTTGTGGTGAAGAACTGGTTAGCCTGAAAGCGCACGATCCCCGTCAGAGTGTAAAAAGGGTCCGTCTTCGTCAGCGCAATCACATTGTCCGGAACAGGATCAATGCGAAACTCCCCCTGATAGAAGTCCTGCATCACGTACTGGTCGCTCAATTTCGTAAGGTTCGCGATCCCGTAGATGTCATCGGTAAAGTTCGTCCGATCTTCCAAGCTCAGACGGTATCGCCCGGTTGGAACATCCTTTCGTGGCAGGGCCGTGTTATTCTGAAGCGGGTCTTGGTCCTGAATGTAATATGTTTTAAGGTTGGCGTAGCTGTTGTCGTCCTTGCCATATTCAATATGCGGTTCGAAACCGATGGCCACGCCACGTGACTCCCGATAATCGAGCCGAACCCGAGCCTTAACATGTTCCGTGATTGGAAATGTCACTTGCGTAAGAAGCGATGGTCCCCATTCGCTCAAGTACGCTGGTGAAACACTAAAACTGAACGCGTCGTTGAGCGATTGATACAGATAAGGCCACCAAAAAACGGGCACCTTTCCGACGTACATGGTGACATACTGAAAGATCACCCGATCTTTTTCGTATATGCGAATCTTTCGCGCCTGAAGATGGAAATCGGGGGTCGATGCATCGTGTGTCGTAAACGTCCCGTTCTGTACGAGGTAAGCGTTCTCAGAGATTTCGCTCACACTTTGACCGCTCAGGAAATAAGGCTGCGATTCAGTTCGCACGTTGGTCGCGCGAATCTGTTTCGTGTCGATGTTATAAATGCCGCTATCGGCAAGGTAGAACGAAGTGCCGTGGCCGGGCTCTTCATCGGTGTGCCCCTTGGAGCGCTTAGTGGGGATCGCAGCTGTCGGTTTATCGCGGTAGATCCGCACGTGACCTCTCAGTTCCACCTCGTGCGTGGTCGAATTGTATTGCGCGTAATCGGCGTAGATGTCTGTGTCGCCTACGTGAATGGCGACGTTGTCCCGCGCTGTCGCCAGCCCGTTTTCATATGTGGTTTCCCCGGTTGACGTGATTTCAATAGGAGCATTCTCCGGAGTTTTGATTTCTCCTCGGATCAAACCGGCGCTCGCGAGGAGAGCGATGAGCAACAAAACCGGCTTTCGCATGGCGGACGCCGAAGGTATCGTATCAAAGGCTTCATGCAAAGCTAAAAGCACCTCGCGCTGAACTCCAGAACGTTGGCAAACTTGAAGAATTGGATCGAGAATCATCGAATTGACAATCGCAAGCCTGCCACTTGCTGATTGACTCCGCAGCTTAAAACAATCGTGTGGCGCGCTTCCGCTAAGGGAATGCGCGAAGCCGATGTCCGCAACGGAATTGTTGCTCCTGCGTGCAGCAGCGGCGGAAGCTCGCCACGACGCAAAGCTTGGCTTCCCAAAATGACCTGCCAGAGTCCCGCAGCACCAACGCTTTCACCGAGTGCTGGCTTCGCTGTATAGACAAATGCATTCGGGATAATCTCCTGTACGGCTCCGCATTCCGCCTTATCGATAAATGTGCCATTTGCGCTCGAGATAACAAAATCGATTTTGGCTCGGCTGAGGTCGCAGAGAATTTGCTTGATTATTCCTTCGGTTTCCGCCCGTTTCCGGTAGTGCCTGCCGATCTGAGTTGCCTCTATTATTATCGGGCCATCTCGCCCAATCAGGACTGCTCCTGCCCCTTCGCTTAAAATCATTCCTCGACTGATTCTATCGAACGGCTCCACCGGAGGCGCTAAACGGAGCAGACGCCATCGCCGATACGCGTCGCACAACAGCCAGTCGACCTCTTCTGCCCCCACGACCAGGCAATAGTCCAACCCCTCATTCGTCATCAGATCTTCGGCCATTGTTATTGCCATAAGACCCACCGCGCTATCGCCCACCAGAGTATAAGTTGCGCCGGTGATGCCGAGAATCGCTGCGAGATGACTTGCCGGCGCGTTGAAGACCGTTTCCGGAAACAAGAGCGGGCTGGCCGATTGCGCGCCCGTCTCAACGATATCGCGATAAAAGCGCTTGGTGTAAATCACCCCGCCATTCGAGATTGCGAAGACGAGCGCAGTTCGTTGCGCGCTCTGCGAATCGATCTTTACTCCTGCGGCTTCCAACGCCGCCACACCTGCGGCCGCTGCAAAACGCGAAATGACACTGGCCCGGCGGAGGCGTGGATGATGGACCGAACTGGCCAGTGCGGATTCAGGCACATGAAAAACGCTGTAGCATTGATCGCCGAATTGATCTGTAATTTCTTCCGCGCGCGCCTCATCACCCTGCAGCAAACGTTTCCACACCGGATCAACGCCGCTCCCAAGGGGCGTAATCCACCCCATGCCGGCGATTGCCAGATTCATGCCTCGAACTTACGCATCAGAATCGAAGCGTTCGTTCCGCCGAAGCCGAAGGAGTTCGAAAGAACTGTGCGCAGAGCCGCGGGCTGCGCTTCGTTCGCTACAATGTTTAGATCGGTATCTTCATCTGCAGCGTGAAAATTGATGTTGGGAGGAAGAAATTGATGCTGGAGGGCCAGGAGACAGATGATCGCTTCGACAGCGCCGGCTGCCCCTAATGAATGACCCATCATGCTCTTGGTCGAGCTTACCGGCACGCGGTCGAATAACGCGCAGATTGCTTTGCCTTCGGCTGCGTCGTTAAAGGTCGTAGCTGTTCCATGCGCGTTGATGTAATCGACTGCGTCCGCTGAAATGTTGGCGCTCCCCAAGGCTCGCTCCATCGCGTGCAGCGGTCCGATGCCGGAGGGATCCGGCTGCGTCAGGTGAAAATTATCAGTGGAAATGCCGTAGCCGATTATTTCTGCGAGAACGCGCGCGCCACGCGCTCGAGCGGCATCGAGGTTTTCCAAGGCCAGAACCGCCGCGCCTTCACCGAGAACCATGCCAGTGCGATCTCGATCAAACGGACGGCATTTCTCTGGCGTCGAGGCCTGAAGCGAATCAAAGCCGACGAAGACAAGCTCCGAGAGTGCGTCATACCCACCCGCCAGCACGCGTTGGTAGCGACCCGATCGCACACACTCGAACGCGTGACCGATCGCGTTTGTGCCAGAGGCGCAGGCATTGGCAATGACCTGGCATGGCGAAGAAATTCCGAATGCTTCTTGCGCATCAACTACCGGCTTTTGCGCGGGATAGTTCGCGATCCAGGTCGGCGAATGTCGTAAGCTGCTGTTTCGATTTAACGAGCGAAAATAATCCTCGCCGTAAGACATACCGCCGCTCGTTGTTCCAACTACTGTCAACTCAGGTTTGAATTGCGGCTCTTGCGTCAGCGCTTCTCTCAGCGCCTGAATCACCATGTGCGATGCACGATGCCGGCGTCGAGCACGAGCTCCGTCATACCGCCTCTCGAGCAGACGCTCATCGGGCAGTTGACCTGCAGTTTTGCATCGACATCCAGTTACCGAAAATCGCGTTACTCCGTTGACGCAATCGCGCGCCTCGCGCAACGAATCGAGCGTTTCGCTCAACCCGAACCCCAGCGGGCTGACTACGCCCGCAGCCACCACCGCAACGCGGGCAGTGACCCTTTTCTCATTCGTCTCACTGGATTTGGCCATTTTCTGACAAAGAAAAATTGATTCCTGATTCTTATTGCATTCTTAAAAGAAGCATTTTACTAGTCAGACGAAACGGAAAAACGGAAGCTCGGCAGTTGGTGGATTGTCAGTTGAGTTTATTCAGTGGCGATTTGAAATCCGATAAGCGGGAACAGTGACCTGGCTGCGTTTTCCAGAATAAACTCAATGGGAACTAAATTATACGTAGGCAATCTTTCCTTCAACACGACGGAAAACGAACTGCAGGAACTTTTTTCACAGGCTGGCGCCGTGCAGGAAGTCACTCTCATGCAAGATAAATTCACCGGCAAGTCGCGTGGCTTTGCGTTTGTCACCATGGGTTCGGAACAGGACGCGCAAAATGCCATTTCCAAGCTCAACGGCCAAACCGTTGAAGGCCGACCACTGACTGTGAATGAGGCCCGCCCGCGAGAGGCGCGACCACCTGGTGGTGGCGGACGCGGATATGGCGGTGGCGGTGGCGGAGGAGGCTATGGCGGCGGTGGTGGGTACGGTGGTGGCCGCCGCGACGGTGGCCAGCGAAGAGGCCATTAAAATTCGAACGAACCGATCGGCAGAGAATCTGGGCAGGGCTGGATTCGAACCAGCGAAGGCGTAAAGCCAGCAGATTTACAGTCTGCCCCGTTTGGCCACTTCGGTACCTACCCGTCAGTGCGAGCGTTGATATAGGCTCGCGCTGCGCGCCTCGCAAGTGGTTTGGACATGGGCGCGCTTCCGGTAGCCATCGCGCTTTTCGCCGTGGCGAATCCGCCCAAATAAAACCGTTGTCTTTCAGCCGAGGAAGTCGGCAATCGTCCGGCCACATAGCTGCGCGCTTCGCCCACGAGCAGCGGAACGGCATGAAAGTAAAAGCATGGCAGTTTCTGTCCCTCGTTCAATCCGAGCTTTGTAGTGCTTGTCTCGCCACACCGAAATCAGGATTCGCCGGCTTGCCAACGCCATTGACCTTTCACTTCGAGCAAGTTACTCTGCCAAACCATGGCGCTGTTGCGCGGGCTCTTTTGGTTCATTCTGTTTATTGTTCTGGCTTTTTGCTTTGTCGTGCTATTCGAGTACGGACCACGCGACTTCGCCAATGGGTGTCAGAAGGAATTCGCCCGGGTAAAATCGTTCGTCGTGAAGCAGACGGAGAAAGTTGAGAAATCGAAGAAGCAGCGCTGATTTTCATTCGACGAACTCCACTGCTATTGGAGTGTCGATGTAGCCTTTATCGCGCGCGTCGCCCAGAAACTTGCGGATCGCCGCGCGTCCAATCCCGCCGTAATCGCGAGTAAATTCGTTCACATACATGCTGATGAATCTACTCGCGAGATCCGCGTTCATGTCGCGCGCATAAGGAAGCGAATGGCGCACAGCTTCCTCCCGGTGCGCCAGACCAAACTCGATGCTTTCGCGGATAATCTCGAGCAAATCGTGCTGCACTGCCTGCGGAATATCTTTGCGAAGCACATTTCCGCCAAGCGGAAGCGGCAAACCTGTTTCACGCTTCCACCAGTCGCCGAGATCCATCACTTTCTGAAAACCGGATCGCGCGTAAGTGAGTTGGCCCTCATGAATGATTAGACCGGCATCGGCGCGCCCGTCGTTTACCGCGTCGAAGATTTGATCAAACGGGATAACGACAAACTCAAATTCTTCCAGGAAAAGCTGAAGCGCGAGAAATGCGCTCGTCATCTTTCCGGGCACCGCGATTTTCCTGCCGCTTAGAAAATCCCGCGCCGCCGATTTGTCGAGTGCCTCCGATTGCTTCGGCGTTGGATGTTGGATGTTTGATGTTGGACGTTTTCGAATAACAACCGGCCCATACCCATCGCCCATGCTCGCGCCGCAGGGCAGCAGTGCATAGCACTTACTTACATACGCATACGCATGGATTGAGATCGCCGAAATGTGCAGTTCGCCACGGAGCGCGCGTTCATTCAGCGTTTGGATATCTTCGAGGCGATGTTCGAACCGATAACCGCGGAGATCGATTTTGTTTTCCGCCATCGCATAGAACATGAATGCGTCGTCCGGATCAGGTGAATGACCCAGCGTAAAAACACCGCGCTCCGCCGCCATGGCCCGGACGCTATCTGTTTCGTCCATTGCCGCAAATGGGGCGGGTCTTCCACCGGGGTCAGCGATCTCGCTACAACAGAAGGCGAGCGGAAAATAGATCATTGCGGTTTGCGTTAGCCGCGCTGTTTCGGTAGCCTCAGAGCGCATGGCAAGATCCGGTCTTGGCAAAGGTCTTGGGGCACTCATTGGCACTCCCACTGCCCAGGCACGAGCGGATGCGGTCGAATTGGGGGAGAGAGTTCACCACATTGATCTGGCAAGCATCGTCCCCAGTGCATTGCAGCCGCGTAAGGATTTTGGGCGCGAGGCGTTGCAGGAACTGATCGATTCAATTCGGCAACACGGCATTATTCAACCGCTCATCGTCCGGCAGGTTGGCGCGCGATTTGAGCTGATCGCGGGTGAACGGCGCTGGCGCGCGGCACAGGAGGCCGGTCTTACTCAAGCACCGGTGATTATTCGAAGCGCGAGCGACATGGAAGTGCTCGAACTATCGCTCATTGAGAACTTGCAGCGCGCCGACCTGAACCCGATCGAAGAAGCACAAGGCTACGCCAGATTAGCCAATGAATTTGGCATGCGGCAGGAGGATATCGCGTTAAAAGTCGGGCGGAGTCGGGCGGCAGTGGCCAATGCGATGCGATTACTTGATCTGCATCCGCAGGTGCAAGTCTGGCTTGCTCAGGATTTACTTTCGGTCGGTCACGCAAAAGTCTTGCTCGCATTAAAAGCGCCGGAGGAACAACTGTTGGCCGCTGAAACGGTTCTGCGCCGGAACGCCACGGTCCGCTCCACTGAACGATTGGTGGCACGCCAACTTGGAATCGGGCGTTCAAGGCGAAGATCCCGGCGCGTCGGGACCGAACAAGGGGCTACGTCTGCCACAATTGAGGATTTACAGAATCGATTGCAAGAACAGCTTGCGACGCACGTGACTATTCACCACGGAGAGAAACGTGGGCGAATTGAGATCGAGTACTACGGAAACGACGATCTCCAGCGGATTCTTACTGCTCTCGGGCTGATGCCGGGCGAGAGCTGACTTCGCTGCGCTCCGTGGTGTTGACGCGTTAAATCGTTAAACCGTGAATCGAGTCGCAATTACTCTAGCCGGCATCGATGATGCCTGTCTTGCAAACCTGCGCGGTGCAGGCCGGGATCACCGATCCCGGCTACAACGACGCCGGCCTGCGTTTTCTTTCCTCCTGCGATTGCATCGGTTTACTCTCGATCTTTTCATCGTTCTTTTCGTCGTCTCGACGCTGAGCGCCGAGTCGCCGGGTACGCCGCAGATGAAGATTTGGGAAGAATTTTCCGGCGAGAAAGCTTTGGCTCATGTTCAGCGGCTGGTTGATCTCGGGCCGCGTCCGCCTGGATCTGGGGCCATCGAAAAATCCAGGGATTACATCGAGAATCAGCTCCGACTCTCGGGTTGGCAGGTGACGCGGCAGGCATTCACGGACGATACGCCACGCGGCAAAGTTCAGTTCGTAAATCTCATTGCGCGATTCCCGGGACAGCGGAGCCCCGCCCCCTCTTTTTTGTTGTGTTCCCATTACGATTCCAAGACGTTCGACACGATCCGCTTTATCGGAGCGAATGATGGCGGTTCTAGCACCGGCTTGCTGTTGGAATTGAGCCGGGTGCTTGGGCGGCATCCAAATCTGGCTGCAAAGTCTGAGTTGGTGTTTTTTGACGGCGAGGAAGCGTATGAGCATTTTTCCGAACACGACGGCCTTTACGGGAGCCGCTATTTTGCCCGGCAGCTTGGTGGCAGCGGCGCGAAACAATTTCGGGGCGGAATCTTATTCGACATGATTGGCAACCGTTCTCTGAAGATCACTTTGCCTGCAGATTCGCCTGCGGAAATGGCGCGAGACGTTTTTGCGTCAGCCGATGCACTCAAGTTACGAAGCTATTTTACTTATTTGGACCGGGAAATGATCGACGACCACACGCCTTTGAACGCAATCGGAATTCCAACGATCGATGTGATTGACTTTAATTTCCCCTGGTGGCACACGGCCGAGGATACAATGGATAAGCTCAGCGCGCAGAGCCTCCAGATCGTCGGCTCGGTCGCCGCGTATTACGTCTCGGAGTTTGCGCTAAAATGAAACGCGGATGTTCCGGGCGATAGGGGCCGTGCCTACGGACACAAGCTGGTTTTTTTGGCGCGATTCAGGAATCGAGAATCCACAAACTTCTGTATTGCCTGCGGACGCTTTTGCCCGCAGTTTGACCAGGATTTCCCACCTCGAACGCAGCGCCCTGACTTTTATGCCCCATTCAAAGCGCCAAAAGATTGGAGTGATCGGCCTTGGGATCATCGGGCGGGGAGTGACTGCAAATCTTCGCCGGAAAGGGTTTCAGGTCTTCGTTTGGAACCGGACGCCGCGTCCTGTTCCAAATTTCGTAGGCTCACCGGCCGAATTGGCCGAGATCTGTGATTACATCCAGATTTTTGTTTCCGACGACGAAGCTTTGCTGCAGACCGCCCACCAGCTCAGTGAAAAGCTCGCACCGCGGCACATCGTTATTGCGCATCCCACGGTGGCTCCGGATTCCATGCGCGCTGCGGCGGAAATTGTCGAAGGTCGCGGCGCCAGCTTTATCGAGGCGCCATTTACAGGCAGCAAGATTGCGGCGGGAAAGGGCGAATTGGTTTTTTACGTTGCCGGGAACGAGGCAACATTGCGGGAGGCGCGTCCTATTCTCGAAGCGAGCAGCAAAGAGATTATGAAGATCGGCGAGCTTGGCCAGGCGACAGCGGTAAAAATCGCAACCAACATGGTCACAGCCGCGAGTGTCCAGGCCACTGCGGAAGCTTTGGCGCTGGTCCAGGCTTTAGGTTTACCCCTGGGAAAATTCGTCGAAGCGATGCGGAGCAACGCGAGTCATTCTACAACTTTGGCAATGAAAATCCCGAAAATGATCAAGCGCGATTTTGAGCCGCATTTTTCCATAAAGCACATGCTCAAAGATATGCAGATCGCCAATCAGCTTGGTTTGTCGCATTACCTCGACCTTGGTGTGACCGCCGCTGCTCGCGACCAATTGCTTGAGCAAACGCAGTGGGGTCATGGAGACGATGATTTTTCCGCCGTCGCGCGCAAATATTTGACCGAAACTGAATCGACTGGTTACGAGGAGCCTCAACTGGTAGAGCACGAGCAGCAGGCCAGCGATGAGGCAATCGCGCCAAAGCCTGTCTTAGCCCAGACGTCGTCCCCGCCATCGGTTGTGGCTGCGGCGACCGTCGCCAGAGAGGCTAAGGAGGCGATACCGCTGCGTCGCGGCTTTCTCACACAGCTATTGCGCCGCGCGCGGCAACCGCTAAAGCGACCAGTTTCGTCCAAAGAGGGATGACGCCGCCGCTTCAGATACAGGAAAACGCCTTTCTTGATTTCTCTGGACGCACAAAGCTTCGTGTTACCGGGAATGATCGGCTTCGTTTTCTGAATGGGCAGATTACGAATGACGTGCGCAAGGCTGGCGAAGCAGTCGCAGTCGAGGCGTGCGTGCTCAACGCGAAAGGCAAGGTGAACGCGCACATTTTCGTTTCCGCGGCGCCGGACTGCTTTTGGGTCGATGCCGATCGTGAACTTCGAGAAACACTCCCAGCCAGACTGGAGCGGTATGTGATTGCCGACGACGTTCAGATTGAAAACGTCACGGATCGATTGTCGATCTTTCATGTCTTGTCGCGAACCGCGCCGAATCTAAGCGACTGCAGAATTGTTTCCCTACGCCGCTTCGCCCAGCCGGGGTGGGATATATGGGCGGACGCAGCGGCGCATGATGATATTTCGCAACAATTGGCATCGACGTTTGACCCTCTCGATTCTGCGACCGCGGAGATCATGCAAATTGAAGAAGGCATTCCGCGCTGGGGACGCGAACTCACGGAAGAGATTATTCCAGTCGAGGCCAATCTGGAAAAGCGCACCATCGATTATGAGAAAGGCTGCTACATTGGCCAGGAAGTGATCTCGCGAATCAAGATGTCCGGTCAGACCAATAAGCGATTATGCGGGCTGATTTCGCTGGATGATGTCCCGCTTCAGGCTGGCATGAGACTCGCCTCCATCCCGGAGAAAGGCAAAGAAGCCGGCTGGATCACGAGCGCGACGCGCAGTGAGAAAATCGGAAAGGAAATCGCGCTCGGTTATGTGAAACGCGGCTTCAATAATCCCGGCGCAAAGCTGAATGCGCTCGCGCCGGAAAATCCCGGCGCGATGCCAGCAATTCCAATTGAGGTGGTCCCGCTTCCGTTTCTGTAAAGCCTCGCGATCCGTTTTCACACCGGATGCGCCTTGTTTGTAATTTCTTTTGCTTTGGCTTGCGTAAATTTTGAGCTTGCGTTTTAAACAATGTGGCGTGTAAAGTCCGCACTCCAGCATTCTTGTCACTCAATCGTCACTCTTATTTATTTTATGAATCAACGCTTAATCGCAGAAATTGGCCGCACCCAGCGGCTCGAGATAGTTAACTCGCTCAAGCGCAGCAGAGGAATGTCCGTCAACGAGCTCGTTGAAAAGATGAAGATGAGCTACATGGGCATCAAGCAGCATTGCCTCACTCTTCAGCGGGATGGTTATCTGGATACCTGGCGCCGCCCGCAAAAGATGGGTCGCCCAGAAATGGTTTACCGCCTTACCCGCCGCAGCCATGATCTTTTTCAGGCCGACAGCCATCAGTTTACCCTCGACCTGTTGAAATCAGTCCAGGACATTTACGGGCCAAACGCGCCGGAGAAACTTCTTTACAATATCTTTGAAAAAAAGACCGCAGGGCTCAAAGCCAGAGCGAAGGGACAAACATTGGCCGAACGGGCCAAATGGCTCGCCCACGTCCGCGATGGTGAGGGCTACATGGCCCAATTTACCAACGGCGACGAGGGCGGACCTCGTATTGTCGAATGTCATTCGCCGATTTTGAATTTGATCGACCGTTATCCAATCATTAGCCGCTTTGAGCAGGATATGTTCGAAGCCATTCTCGGCACTCGGGTGCGCCGGCAAATGATTCGCAACTCGGGGCTGTACGAGTGCGCGTTTTATTTCGCGGCGTAATACCGGCGGTTATCTTCTTCGGATCACCGAGATTTTTGCTTTCGCAGACAGCGAATCTCGGTTGATTCATGGCCCATGCCTCGGGCCTTTCCTTCCGCGGTCATCGAGAACTTGCAGCCTTTGATCGACGGCGGGTGCTATCCGGTTAAGCGCGTCGTTGGCGAAGATCTTGTTGTCGAAGCGGACATTTTTAAGGATGGACACGATGTCGTTGCCGCCGTCCTGAAATGGCGCGTTCTCGGAAAGCGCGCCTGGCGTGAAACGCCCATGATTTTCGTCGATAACGATCGCTGGCGTGGCGTATGCACTCTTTATGATGAGGCCCTCCATGAATACACCGTAGAAGCATGGACAGACACTTTTCGCAGTTGGCAGCACGAGTTCGCCTCCAAATTTGAGGCTGGCATTACCGCCCTGCGGAGTGAAGCAATGGAAGGCGCCGCTTTGGTCGAAGCTGCTGCACAGCGCGCGCGCGACCGGGCGGATGCGGCGCGTTTGCTGGAATTTTCCGAGCAAATCTCCACGGGTGCCAATTCAGAAATTAATGCCATCGCACAATCCGGCGAGCTTGAGGTGCTAATGGCGACTTATCCGGACCGCTCGATTGCGACAGAATATGCTCCAACTCCACGCGTTATTGTCGATCGTCCGGCGGCGTTGATCGGCGCGTGGTATGAATTTTTCCCGCGCTCGGCAGAAGGCCGCGGCGATCGCGGTTCGACTTTTCGCGATTGTTTGCCACGGGTCGATGATGCAAAGGCGATGGGCTTCGACGTCATTTATTTTCCGCCGATTCATCCCATCGGGCACACCAACCGCAAAGGCCGCAATAATTCGATTACCTGCGAACCTGGCGACCCGGGCGTGCCGTGGGCAATTGGCAGCGAAGCGGGCGGACACAAGGCGGTCGAGCCTTCCCTCGGGACGCTGGCTGATTTCGACTGGCTTGAAAAACAGGTACGAAAGCGCGGAATGGAAATCGCGCTCGACTTCGCCCTCAACTGTTCACCCGATCATCCTTACGTCAAAGAGCATCCTGACTGGTTCTACAAGCGCCCGGACGGCACGATCAAGTACGCGGAGAATCCACCGAAAAAATACGAGGACATTTATCCACTAAACTTTCGGTGCGAAAACTGGCGCGAGCTATGGGCAGAGATCAAGAGCATCGTGCTGTTTTGGGCCGAGCGCGGCGTGCGCATTTTTCGGGTCGATAATCCGCACACCAAGCCCGTCGCTTTCTGGGAGTATTTGATCGAAGGTGTCCGCGAGAAATATCCCGAAGCGATCTTTCTAGCCGAAGCATTCACCAGGCCGAAAATGATGAAAGCGCTGGCCAAAGCTGGGTTTAGTCAGAGCTACACCTATTTTACGTGGCGAAATTCTAAAAGTGAGCTCATCGAATATTTTACGGAACTGACACAAACCGAGCTGAGCGAATATTTTCGCCCTAATCTTTGGCCGAATACGCCGGACATTTTGCCGTTTGTGCTTCAGGACGGCGGCCGGCCAGCGCTTATGATTCGTGTCCTTCTCGCCGCAACGCTCTCAACCCTCTACGGCATCTACAGCGGATACGAACTGTGCGAGAACGAGGCTTTGACGGGTCGTGAAGAGTATCTCGATTCAGAAAAATACCAATTCAAAGAGCGCGACTGGAATGCGCCGGGAAACATCAAGGATTGGATCGCGCGGCTAAATAAAATCCGAAAAGAAAACCGCGCGCTTCAGCTTTACACGAATTTGCGATTTTACCCCGCTGAGAATGACGCAATTCTCTTTTACGGCAAGATGACCGCTGCGCGCGATAACATCATTCTCGTCGTGGTGAATCTCGATCCCCATCGCACCCAGCATTCTTTCGTCGATGTGCCGATTGATCAGTTCGGACAAATGGAGAGCGATGTATACGAAGTGCACGATCTGCTCAGCGACGCCCGTTACATCTGGCGCGGCCGACGAAATTATGTCGAGCTCGATCCAGAAATTCAACCGGCCCACATTTTTCGAGTGCGGCGCTGGGCCGGCGGCGATCGATTTGTTTAGCAACCTGGCGAACTCATTTGTGTTTGATCTGTCAGTTGGGCGTTTGCATCGGCTGATCGCTCCGCCTATCATTATCAAATTTCTGGCATGAAAATTTCGTTCCTGCTGTTTGCTGCGCTTGCAGGCGCACCTACTCTGCTCGCACAGGAGGCCACCCCGCCTCTGGTGCCCGATGTTCCTCACTCACAGACCATCCTGGACACGCTCGTCAACGCCGGGCCGGTGATGATTCCGCTCTTTCTCTTGTCGATCTTTTCCGTCGCGCTCGTGATTGTTTACTTGATGACGATCCGTCGTGGCGCGGTGGTTTCGGGCGGTTACATGGCAACGGCGGACGCACTTTTGCGCAAGCGCGATTATCTTGGATTGCTTGCCGTTTCCAATCGGCATGGGGAGGCCATCGCGCGGGTCGTGCAAAAAATCCTCGATTTCACAACCAAGAATCCGAACGCCGATTTTCAGCAGCTCCGCGAAATTGCTGAGACAGAGGGATCGCGAGTCGCGGCGAGTGTGAATAATCGTGTTACTTATCTCGCCGATATCGGAATGATCGCGCCGCTGCTCGGCCTGCTTGGTACGGTCTTCGGGATTATCCACTCCTTCGGCGCACTTGGAGCCGACATTGGATCAGCGCGTTACGTGGCTCTCTCGCGAGGGATCAGTCAGGCGCTGGTGAACACAGCCGCGGGGCTGGCCATCGGTATTCCAGCGATGATGTTCTACGCTTTTTTCCGCGGAAAAGCCCAAAAGTTGATCTCGGAATTGGAAGCTGCTTCCACGCATGTTTTGGCTTTGCTTTCGTTGCAGTACGGCAAGCGGGGGGTCGAGCGAACCCCAGTGCTAATCGAGGACGAACTATAAGCTGCTCATTCTCGCTGGTAATTCGCAAGAACCACATCGTCTCCTTCGTAATATGAATCTGCGTGGTCGCGCGCCCCTGCATCATCCCGGTATTCAACTGGCGCCACTGGTCGATGTGCTCTTGCTATTGTTAATTTTTTTCCTGCTAACGTGGAACGCGGCCCGCACTGAGAACGAACTCGATGTCAAAGTGCCAAAGGCTTCGGCTGCGAAAGAAAAAAGCGCGCCGATTGGAGATGTCGTCGTCAACGTGAAAGCGGATGGCAACGTTGTCGTGAATCGTCGCACTTTGAGCGGACCGGAATTGACCGAGTTGTTGAAAAGTTTAGTTCAACTGAATCCCGAGCAAGCGGTGGTGATTCGGGGCGATGAGTCTGGTGCTTACAAAAGTATCATTGGCGTCTTAAACATTTGCACCGAAGCAGGAATAACGAACGTAGCTTTCGCGACGGCAAAATGAGAACCGCGCGCGGCGCAACCGGTCTGTTGGGGCTGGCAATGCTGCTTTCGATGGCGAGCGCGTCCCTCGCTCAAGGGCCGCCTGAAGTGCGGCGCGCACGGCCCGTAGATGAGCCGCCAGTTGCGCGCGCTTTGCCGTTGGAGGAACCAACCGCAAGAGCGCCTCGCCCGCCAGCGGAAGATTCTTCCGAACCGTCAGCGCGAGAAAGCGAAGCGCCTGATCGCCGCCAGCTCGATTACGCGAACGCGCTTTTCACTCGCAAACTTTATGATCTTGCGATCCCGGAATATCAAAAATATCTCGATGATTATCCGGGGCTTTCTGGCCGGGCCAACGCTTATTTTTCGTTGGCCGAATGCTATCGAAATCTCAATCGCCTGTCGAGCGCTCGCACAAACTTCCAGAAAGTACTGAGCGACTATGGCGACTCCGAATTTGCCGGACCCGCCGCGTACGCTCTCGCTGAGACGGCGTTTACACAAAAGGATTATGCCGGGGCCCTTCCGCTCTTTCATCGGTCCGCGGCGAAATCAAAGGAATCGGCAGTGGCGCTTTCGGCGCGCTATTTCGAAGCGCGTTGTCTCGAGGCTCTCGGCCGCAAAGAGGAAGCCTCCGATATTTACCTGGAGGTCGCCGAGGCTGGAAGCCCGAATCCCTATCGCGAGGATTCACGATGGACAGCGGCGTCCATTCTCGTTGGGCGAGGGAGAAAAATGGATGCGCTGAAGCAATACGAAGCTCTCTCGAACGAAGCGCAAAAACCAGCTTTAAAAGCCGAGTCAGCGGTACGCGGCGGTATGATTGCTCTCGATCTGGTGCAAGCCACGAAGGGCAAAGTCGACAAGGCGATGGTCGATAGAGCCACGACCTTATTGCAAAAAGGGCGTGCCCTCCCCGAAGGCGGAAAATTCCGTGCTATCGCGCAAGTTGGTTTGCGCCGACTGCAATATCAGACCGGCCAATACGCGCAGTTGCTCGCCGATTACAAGAAAGAGCAGGAGAAACTTCCGGAAGCGGCCCAGGCCGAGGTGTTGTTGCTCGCGGCAAACAGCGAGCGGCAACTCGGTCACTCAAAGGAAGCTGAAGCGCTCTATCGCCAGATTATTGCGAACTATCCGGATCGAGAGGAAGCAAAGGACGCTGCCTATCAGCGGTTGATCAACGTATACAACTCCGATCCGTCGGTGCTGCTGGCCGAGGTGGAGGAATTTCTCGCAACGAATCCAACAAACGAGCGCGCCGACCAGGCGAAGCTCTTAAAAGCCGAAGCGCTCTACAAACAACAGGATTACACCCAGGCGGCGTCAATTTACGGAGAGCTGCGCGCCTCTGAGCTTTCTCCAAAGCTGCGTGCCGAATCTGCCTACAAGCTTGGGTTGTGTCATGTCCAGACGAAGAACACGCCCGGTATTATCGAAGCTTTCACCTATTACATGCAGACATTTCCAGATAACCCGCAAGTGCCTGCCGCATTGGCTCAGCGGGCTTTGGCTTACGAGCAGGCTAAAAACTACGATGCGGCACTTTCCGATCTGAACACGATCCTCACCAAGTATCCCGGCGCGCATGAGCGGGAAGCAACGCTCCAGTTAAAGGCTTTGATCCTTGGACAACAGGAAAACACGAAAGGCATGGTCGAAACTTTTCGCCAGTTTTTGAAAGAATTCCCGAAGAGTTCTGTCGCAGCGCAGGCGCAATACTACATCGGCAAGGCTGCGTTTGAGGCGAAGGAGTATAAAACGGCGCTGAAGGCGCTCAATGCCGCGCGGCAGCTGAATAAGGAGCAGTATTATAATCTCGCCTCGCTTCGGCTCATTCTGTGCCAGTTTTATTTGAGAGATCGGTCTGCTCTCACCAAAGAGGTGAACGATTTCATGGCGAACAGTCCGAACGTGAATGTCCCGCCAGAAGTCCTCGAATGGCTGGGAATCGAATATTACAACGAGAAAAATTTCTCTGCCGCGGAAAAATATCTGGGTGCGCTTGGAAAGATCGATAATCGCGGCAGCGTTAAACCCGATTTCTTGTTTTACCTGGGAGATGCGGCTACAAAGCTGAAAAACTTGCCCGAAGCAGAGGATGCATTCGGCAAGTATTTGCAGGTCGCCAAAGATCCAGCGGGAAAAGCCAAAGTGTTGCTCGCGCTTGGTGCGGTCAAGATCGGCGCCCACAAACCCGACGACGCTCAAAAAATTGCCGAGGAGATCATCGGATTGCAACCGGAGGGTCGCGTGAACGCTGAAGCGCGGCTGCTGGCAGGCGAGGTCCAATTGGAGCGCGGACATTTCGATGACGCCGGCAAGGCTTTTAAGGGTGTCGCTTTGCTTTACGATGATCCAGCTATTACTCCTCGCGCGTTGGACAAGGCGGCGCTGTCGTATCGGCAAGCCGGTAAAACCGAGGAAGCAGATCGGCTGACCCGGGAACTGCGCGAAAGATATCCGAATTACGTCGGCAGTTAGATCGAGATCTTGCGCGCGCCCTTAGCCGCGTCCCTGTGGATGCGCGGGATCGACAAACATAGTTGCCAACGCGTAGTAGATTTGATTGGGTTCGCGTATGGCACGGCTTCGTTCTCTCCTCGCAGAATTTATTGGAACATTCGCGCTGATCTTTGTCGGCATCGGCGCGATCAAAACCGCCGGGCACGATGTGCTTGCCGTCGCGCTCGCTCACGGTCTAACGATTGGGGCGTTTGTCTCCGCGACGCTGCACATCTCGGGAGGCCAGTTAAATCCGGCGGTAACGTTGGGCCTCGTTTGCGGCGGTCATATGAAATGGACGAACGCGCTCCCTTACTGGATCGCGCAATGTCTCGGCGGAATCTCTGCTGCTTTGATTTGTCGCGGTCTGTTCGGGCGGGATGTCGTTATTAATGGTACTCCCCAGCTTGCCATCAATCTTGCTGCGTGGCAGGGAATTCTGGTCGAAGGGATACTCACTTTCTTTCTCGTGTTTGTGGTTCATGGCACCGCCGTTGATGAACGGGGGCCGCGGCGCGTCGCCGGCCTCGTTATCGGAGCGACAATCACGCTCGACATTCTGTTTGGAGGAACGCTTACCGGCGCGGCGATGAATCCCGCGCGCGTGTTCGGTCCCGCCGTTGCAGCAAATTTTTGGCACGACCATTATGTTTATTGGATCGGACCGTTGGTAGGCGGGGCGCTGGGCGGTTTTGTTTATCGGCTCTTGATCGAACGACGACCCGCAACGGCTTGAGAACAACCCAGCGTTTTGTATTCCCTCAGCGCTGATTGATTCGCCCCTCGCCTTCATGAAGAGAGGCAGGAGACGACAGATACTAAAGCAGCCGGCGTCGCAGACTAAAAGTCTAGGTTCCGATCATTACGAGCGTTTCAATCGGCAGCGGCCCGAGAAATTCTTTCGGATTCTCAACTTGCAAAACCGAGCGGGCCAAATGCGCAATGAGAAGGCTTGTATCTGGCGTGGGGGCAATTCCGGCTTGGGCGATGATTTCACAGTCGGCTAATTGCTTAATTACGCGCGAGACCTTTGCGGTCAGATCGCGATGGTTGGTAAATTGGATGGTGGAAATGCCCGGCGCAGTCGCTTCTACAAACGGACTGAGCGTAAACGCGAAGTGAAGTAATATTTCCTCGATCGATTTTTCCTGCGCGCGCTCGCGAGCTTTGATTATGATCTGCAAATATCGGGCCAGGGCCTGGCTTGGTGTCATTCCTTTGCAAATGCCCGCCTTTTCCGCAGCTTCGTTCAGTTGAATGATAACCGGTTTCTTTTCCTGTTCCTCAATTAACGCCACGGGTTTTGCGCGCAGTTCCTGCTGATGCCGCATTGCCGCCTGCAAATAGAAGTTCGGCAAATAAATCGTCGCAAACATCAACTGACTCCTCCCATTTCAGTGTTCGTTAGGCGGAGGTGCGATCGCTCCACGCGAATTCGCAGCCGTGATATCGCGTTTTCCTGTTCAAAACTTTCCAGTGTCCAGGAATTTTCGAGAACAATTTTCAGTTGCGCGCTACTGACCATCCCTAGCCGTGTCAGGACCAGACATGCGGTTGGGGCTGATTCGACCAGTCGTTGCAAGCGATACCAGCTCGTCTGTGGAATTTTGCGCAATTCTTCGGGTGCATTGAGCACAAGATCGACAATCACCAGCGGAAAATTTCCGTCGCGCAAAAGCAGATCAGCTGCTTTGATCGCTTCGAGAGCCTTGGTGCAACGTACCCAGAGAAGATAGCTCAAACACCCATTGCCTCGCCTGCCAGAGGCAGAGGGATCAAAGGAATCCCGGCCATCGATTAGAGCGAGGAAATAGCGATTACGATGCGCGGCCTGGAGAAGCGCATGAATAAGCGAGGCGCTGCCGGCGCTGATTTGCGCACTGATTAATTCCGTGATCGCTCCTTTGGGCAAGCCGCCCCCAATTACTTGATCGAGGGAAGCTAACGCCGTGATTAAACGTGTCCCGGCCGGCGCAAGCGCACTTGGGAAACGATTCGCAAGAAGGTTGCGCAGATCGACAATCTTGCCGCTCATAGCCATCGAAGAAAATGGCATGTCCCCCGGAAACGTTCAAATGAACATTAAGCTTTAGCGGTTTGATCCCTTTACCAGCTCGCGCAGGCGCTCGGTAGTTTCTTGCCGATCGATTTTGCTCGCCGCGACATCGAGCACAAACGCTTCCCATTTGTCGGTTATCAACTTCGTATTCGGCAATAAATCGTTACTCTCAAGAAAAACCAAACATGCAGCGAGCGCGGTTCGTTTGTTTCCGTCCACGAACGGATGATTTCGGCAAAGGTAAAAAAGATATGCTGCTCCAATCTCAATTGGATCCGAGATGAGCGATCTCCCCATCATCGTGGCTTGAGGCGCTGCCACGGCCGATTCCAATAATGCTTCGTCGCGAATACCGCGCGCGCCTCCATGCGCGGTCAACACTTCCCGATGAATGGCTTTTACAGCCGGGACCGTCAGGTGCTTGATTGATTCGCTCAAGCCAGGCGTTTAAAAAGGGTGGAGTTCTTGTTGATCAATCGCTTCGCTGCTGCGGCCGCCGTTTTGGGGCCAATGATTGGTCGGACCGGTGTGAGAACAATCGACCCGCCCTCGTGAACAGTGACCGTAACCTCATCGCCTACCTTTAACCGTGCCAGATCCATCAGCGCGGCATCAAAAATAATCCCCTGCGAATTGCCCACCTTCGAGATCGCCTTAGTCATGATGTAATACTATGTTTTACCATAGGCTTTTGCAATATTTTTGTCGCATCTTCCGCTCGGTCGGGACGCGCGAGGCGATTGGTGCTCGGTGAGAGATTCCGCAAACAATTCTCACTTCTCACCTGAGATCACTGATCGCTGCGTTAGCGACTAATGCCTTTTCCGCCGCTCTTGTTTGCGGATCAACGACACCATCACGCCTTGAATCTTCAACTCGCGCGCAGGAATCAAATTTGGGTAGCGCGTGTTTTCCGCTTTCAAGTAAGGCCGGCCATGCTCGACTACGTAACGCTTCAAGGTGGTTTCGCCGTCGATTAACGCCGCCACGATATCGCCGTTATGCACCTCCTTGCTGTCTTCCAGAATCACGATATCGCCATCAACGATGTGAGCGCCAATCATCGAGTCGCCACGGACGCGCAAGGCGAATTTTTCTCGATTTTTTAAAACATTGGCCGAGCGCGCATCGAGCGAGACGTGGCCCTCGATGGTCTGCTCGGTCAACACCGACATCCCTGCCGGGATCTGCCCGTAAATCGGAATATCGGTGATTCTGACCTTCATGGCTGGAGTAATCAACGCCCGGGCCTTGCGAGCATGCCGGTCGAGAAAACCTTTCCGCTCGAGCGCGGCGATGTACTGCATCACCGAGGTCTGACTGGCGAACCCGAAATGAGTTTGGATTTCGCGCGTGCTAGGCGTGATCCCTGTCTCGCGTTGCTCGCGCTGGATAAAATCGAGCACGTTTTTCTGCCGCTCCGTCAGCATTATTAATAATCTCTGAAATCATCGGTGTCGCAAGTTCAAACGAACAGATATGAACCGAGTGCGGACATTACGTTTTGCTTTGTCCGTTGAGGCGCGTCTCGATAGCTTAAACAGCGAAACTCTCGCCGCAGGAGCAGTGCGCGACGGCGTTTGGGTTCGTGACTTTGAAGCCGCCTTTTTGCAGGTCCTCGCTGTAATCGAGCACAGATCCGCTGACAAAGAGCGCGCTCTTTGGATCGACAACGAGACGGATGTTCGAGGTCGGAACGAGAATGTCGCGCTCTTTGGGGCCGTCCACCAAATCCATGACATATTGCAGGCCCGAGCATCCGCCGCCGACCACGCCCAGGCGTAACGCGCCATTTGGCTTGCCCTTTTCCTCCAGCAGCGATGCTAGTTTGCGCGCCGCATTTTCAGTGACGCTGATCAGGCGCTCGTTGCCGATCTTATAATTGATTGCGGTGGATTCCGTCGTCATCGAAAAGCATTAGGAAAGCAGCAGGGCAGGAATCGGATTTTCAACTTTTTCCTGCTCCGTACTCGTAATTTCTTGATTCAAAATATTTTCTTCTGCGACCACCTCAACTTCAGCGAGTGTCGACACGTGTGCAAAGTTCTCACGCAACCGTTTCGCATTGGACATGGTCCGCGAATAAGCCATCAGGCGCGCGCGCATCGATCGAATCGCGGGTTCCTCCGCGCCCCATTCGCGAACCGCGAGCTGGCAATGGCGCAGAATCAGGTTCCACTTTTCCGATAAGCTGGGTGCATCCACAATCTGTCCGCTGGCGAGATACTCTTTGATCTGATTGAAGATCCATGGGGCGCTCATGGCCGCGCGGCCGATCATCGCGCCTGCGACTCCGGTTTCATGGCGTCGTCTCGCAACGTCGGCGGCACGGGATAGGTCGCCGTTCCCGATAACCGGAATCGGAACAGCAGCGGCAACTTCGCCGATGATATTCCAATCCGCGGCGCCAGCATAACCTTGCGCGCGTGTGCGACCGTGCACAGTGATCGCCGTGATTCCTGCATCAACAAGCAGGCGTGCTACATGCGCGGCGTTGATCGAATCGGCATCCCAGCCAATGCGAATCTTGGCCGTCACCGGCATCGGCGCGACCGCCCGAACTACTGCGCTCGCGACGCTGGCCAAAGTCGGACAATCTTTCAACAACGCGGAGCCGCCATTTCTGGAGACCACTTTGTTGACGGGACAACCAAAATTTAGATCAATAAAATCCGGACGCACCCAATCAACGACCTGGCATGCCGCTTCCGCCATGTGTTTGTCGTCGGCACCGAAGAGTTGCACACCGATTGGCCGCTCGATCTCATCAAAATCGAGGTAATCACGGGTCCGCGCATTGCGGCGGAAAATTCCTTCGGCAGAAACGAATTCGGTCGTGAGAACGTCGGCGCCATATTCTTTGCAGAGCTGTCGGAAAATTTTGTCCGACACCCCGGCCATTGGCGCGAGGTAAAGCGGAAACTGTTCGAAAAACCAGGGAAGAAGCATATCGATCTTTCAACGATGTGCCGCGGTCTGGAGCAGGTCCGCGACTTCGTTTTGCACGTTTTCCAATTCATCGAGCCGCAACTGTGGATCGGGCACGATGAAGACATCGCCAGACGCGCTGTGTTCGTAAATCAAAACGCGCCCCGTCCCAGCTTGTTCGGTCTTAATTTGTTTCAACACGCGTTTGCGCTCGAGCATTGCGGCGAGGACGTAGCACGCATTGGCCGGCGGGTTTTCCGATGCAATTAAACGACGAAAGAGCTGCTCCGCATTTTCTTTTGCCAGAGGCTCGGCCGGCGGCGGCGGCAGAGGCTCATAACGTGATTTCCAAAATGAAAAAGGCTGAATGTTCTCGTTGCGGTTCCGCCACGCCTCTTCGCTCAAGTCCTGGCGTCGATAACCATCGGTGTCGTAAAATAGCAGGGTATAGAAATATTCGCCGGCGGCAAAGGGCCGATGAGTCACGGCACAGGCATCCGCGCGATGCTTGATTGCCCATTCGTTCGGGAGCGGGTTCATCGCGCAACTATACGTCGCGCGGTGAAAAGATGAAAGCCGGGCGCTTCGCGGTTCGAAGCGCGCAGATAGAGCAGATAGAGACCGATCGCGGCGAAAAGAACGTTCGGCGTCCAGGCTGCGACCCAGGGAGAGACGCGGTCGCCTTCGCCGAGGGCCAGGAAAAGGTGGACCAGAAAGTTCATCGAAAAGACGAGAAAAACCGCAGCCGCAACACTTGATAGCACGCCCCGGCGCGAATAGCCGATTCCAAGCGGTGCTGCGATCCAGACAACAACCAAACAGGTCCACGGCAGGGCAAGGCGATATTGCAGATGCGTGCGAAACGGCGCGAGCAAAGTAGCGGGAAAATCCGCATTGAAATGCAAATACTCCCGCAGTTCTGGCAAGCTTAGGAATTCTGCGCGCTCATTTGCGCTGCTGAGCCGGAATGGGGTTTCGGTCCAGTGCTCGATCTTGAGCGAGGGATAGATTTGCTCGTCAACGATATTTCCCGTGTGATCATAGTGAACGACTTTCACGTTCTCCAGATCCCAGGTTTTCGTTTCCGGGCGGTAAAAGGCCCGCGTCGCCAGATAATTCGTAACGATATTGTCGTTGGTGTCCTGTTGAAGCACCTGAACACTATTAAACGTATTGCCGTGGGGGAGAAAATTCTGAATGAACCAGGTGCGCAAGTCGGTTCGGTTACGAAAGATTTGTCCCACAACGTAGCGCTCGGGACGCGCCCGAGCTTCCGAGAGAAATGTTTTGCGCGCCATTTCCGCGTGCGGCGCCAGCGAATAATTTAGCGCCATGCTCGCAGCCACAGTGAGCAGCCCCATGCCGATCAATGGCAGGAGAACGCGCGGAAGACTTATGCCCGCGGTCAACATGGACACAACTTCGTTCGCGCGCGACATGCGGCCCAGGGTAAAAAGAAGTGCCAGCAGGAGCGAAACTGGCAGGAGAATGATGAATACCTGTGGGACCTGCGTCGCATAATAACGAACGACGAGAAGAGGACTGATATGTTCGTCGATAAAGGTCGAAATATTGTCGCTGACATCGAAAATCAGCCAGATCGAGATGAAACCGGCGATGCAGTAAAGATAGACCTGCAAGAAATTACGAATGACGTACCGATCCAGGAGTCTCATTGGGATTTTCGAATGTCGATCTGCCAATTACGATAGCATTTCCGCGCGCCGACAATAGCCCAGCGTTTTAACGCTGGGTTTTCAATCGAGAGAAATCTAGTCCCGTCAGGGACGAAAGAAATTCTCTGCCGTCCCTTTCGGGACTTGGAAAATGGCCACCCAGCGTTGAAACGCTGGGCTATATTCGATGATCGCGCTGAAAGATTCTCTCGGCACCGAATTTGTCGAACGCGTTCGCGCATTTTTTCCGAGAATGGGCCACTTTCCAAGGCGAAGATCGGAACATAGGCATCCTAGCCTGCGCGAATGCGTTACCCGAGAAGATAGATTTCTGCCGTCCCTTTCGTAACTTTAAAAGGCCGTTATCATGACCCAGCCCGGGAAGCGTTCGGGGTGGCCTATTTCCAAATGATTGCGCTGAAAGATTCTCTGGACACCGAATTTGTCGAACGCGTTCGCGCATTTTTTTCCGAGAATGGGCCACTCTCCAAGGCGAAGAACTTCGAGTTTCGCCCGCAGCAGCAGGAAATGGCGGCAGCCGTAGCGCGGGCGCTGGAGGAAGAGCGGCATCTTGTCGTTGAAGCAGGCACAGGCGTGGGCAAATCGCTTGCCTATCTCGCTCCGGTGATTTTGTTTGCGCTTGAGCAGCACAAAAAAGCAATCGTCTCCACCCACACGATCAATCTTCAGGAACAGCTTCTTTACAAAGACATTCCCATTTTAAAGAAGATTTTGCCCCTTGAATTCGAAGCTGCTCTCATGAAAGGACGGCAAAATTATCTCTGCCCACGACGATTGGAACGCGCGCTTCAGCAGCAAAATGAGCTTTTCACCGGGCCGGAGCAAAATGAGCTGACCAGACTCGCTGAATGGGCGGGCACGACCCGCGACGGATCGCTTAGCGATTTGCCAGTCGAGCCTGATCCAAAAGTTTGGACCCAGGTTTGCAGCGAGCCGCACATCTGCACGACGAAAAGTTGCGGACAATCGAATTGCTTTTACCAGCAGGCGCGGAAACGGCTTCTCTCGTCGGACGTGATTGTCATCAATCACACGTTGCTCTTCATGCTTCTGGGAAGTCCGGACCAACAGGCAGAGCGGGAAAGCGGTTATCTTTTTCCAAACGACTTCATCATTTTCGACGAAGCCCACACGGTGGAGCAAGTCGCCTCGCGCCAGATTGGCATCGGCATTTCGCAGTACGGTCTGAGATCGACAATCCAACGGCTCTACAACGCGCGCACGCGCAAGGGCCTGTTCACGGTCATGCGAGACGCAGCTGGGGTGAGACTGGCCGCGGAGCTTGTCGATCGAGTGGAGCAGTTTTTCACCTCGGTTGAATCACGCTCGGATTTTCGGAAAGGCCGCGAATTTCGCGTTCGCACGCCGGAGTTTGTCCCGGATACCATCACTGGACATTTGACCGCGTTGCAGGCCCGGATCAGCGACGTGGCGAGACGTGCCGATGATGAATTTCTCAAGGCGGAATTGCAGGAACTTGCCCGGCGGATTCGCGATGCACGC
>WNGF01000850.1_pt1 | contig 45215 bp, 38 predicted proteins | sample 5400641 | NCBI WGS metagenome assembly WNGF01 (sample SAMN13153371, study PRJNA577476) | soil metagenome | isolation source: 80 cm soil or saprolite under grassland replicate 2 | place: USA:California | collected 2016-06-15 | reverse complement strand
AACGGCGATCGCGCGTCGTACACGTGAACTACGCCTCGCTCGAGCCGGATGGCAGCGATCTCCTCCCGATCATCCGCGAGCGCAACGCCCGCCGGCTCGCGACCGTCGGGGCGCTCTCCGTCTACCCGATCGGCCATCCCGAGGCGGAGGTCGTCCCCGAGCTCGCTCCGGCTCCGGGCGAGCGGCTCCTCATCAAGACGACGGCGAGCGCGTTCACCTCGACGAACCTCGATCAGCTGCTGCGCGCTTGGGGCATCGAGGGCGTCATCGTCGGCGGGATCCTCACGAGCGGCTGCGTCGACATCACGGCCCGCGATGCGTCCGACCGTGCGTACCGGACGGTGATCGTCGAGGACGGCGTCGCGACGTGGCGGGAGCGCAGCCAGCTGGCGACGCTCGAGGTGTTCGGCTCGATGTTCGGACGCGTCGCCGGCTCGGACGAACTGATCGCGGAGCTCTCTGGAAGGGAGACCGCTCGCTGAGCGAAGAGCTCGTGATCGGGCTCATCCTGCCGACGGCGGGACGGGCGGTGTGGGTATCCGAAGCCTGCCGCGAGGGGATCGAGGCCGCGCTCGCGCTGGCCCGTGAGGACGGCGATCGCTGGGCCGACCGCGTGCGGCTCGTGCCGGCGGCCGCGACGGATCCGGATGCGGCTCGCGCGGAGGCCTGGCGGCTCATCGCGAGCGAGGGCGCGCGCGTCCTCATCGGATCGGCGCTCAGCGAGTACTGCCTCGCCGCCAGCGAGGCGGCCGAAGCGCTCGGTGCGCTCTACTGGGAGGTCGCCTCAGTCGCCGACGAGGTCACCGAGCGAGGGTTCCGCACCATGTTCCGCCTCAACGCGAACGCCCGGAGCTTCGCGGCCGCGTCGGTCGCCCTCGTCGTCGACGTTCTGCCGGCGATCGTCGGGAGCGTCGAGCGGCTCGCGGTGGCGTACGAGCGAACGGCGCTCGGCACGACCGTCGGCCGTGCGGTCGCGGCGATCGCGAAAGCGCGCGGGCTCGCCGTCGTCGCGGAGGAGCCGTTCCGGACGACCGGATCGGATCCATCCGACCTGCCCGCGCTCGTCGCGCGGATCGGCGCGGCCGGGCCGCAGGCGCTCCTCGCGACCGCGGTCGGCACCGATGCCGCGACGATCGTGCGCGAGGTGGCTCGGCAACGGATCCCACTGAAGGCGCTCGTCGGCGCGGCCGGCGGCTGGGGTGGGCTTCCCCTGCGGCGGGAGCTCGGAGCGCTCCTCGATGGCGTGTTCAGCGTCAACAACGCGCGTGCGTGGCGCCTCGCTCCCGATGGCCTCACGCCCGCCGCGCGCGTGGAGCTCGAACGCTATCGCGCGTCGTGCGCGGCGCGACGACTGATCGAACCGCTCGCCGACCGAGACCTGGCGTTCGTCGGAATGCGGCTCCTCGTCGGCTCGGTCGCGCCGGCCGCGGGCAGCCTCGCCCTCGACGATCTGCGTCGCGCCGCGCTCGCCCTCGACGTGCCGGACGGCGGCACCGTCATCGGCATGGGCGTTCGCTTCGACGCGAGCGGACACAACACCCGCGGCCGCCCGGTCGCGATGCAGTGGCAGGCCGGGACGCTCGTGACGGTCGATCCGGTCGAGCTCGCGACGCATCCGATCATGGAGCCAAGCCGGACGCCCGCCGACCGCGCGACCTGAACGCGACGCGCGCCTCGCGAAGCGCGTTCGTCCCAGCGGAACGCTTGACCGGTAGTGGCATCGTACCGGTGGCCGCGCACGCTGAAGGCGGAGGGATGGGCCATGGACATGTCGCATCGAGGAGCGCACGCGCTCGGTCCGGCGCAGTCGCGAGCGGGTGGTAGCCGTTCCGCGCGCGTCGCCCTCGCGCTGCTCCTCGCGACGATCGTCGCCTGCCAGCCCGCGGCTCCGGCGGGCCAGGCCAGCCCGGCGGCGACGCCCGCCGCCGAGAAGCTGACCTTCGTCCAGTCCGCGACGATCGACTCCCTCGACCCGCAGGTCACCCGGCGGAACGAGGGCCAGGCCGTCACGCTCAACATCCATGAGGGCCTCGTGCAGCGCGATCCGAAGACGATGCAGCCGCAGCCCGCGCTCGCGGTCTCATGGACGAACCCCGACCCGAAGACCTGGGTGTTCAAGCTGCGCACGGGCGTCAAGTTCCAGAACGGTGAGCCCTTCGACGCGCAGACCGTCAAGTACAACTTCGATCGGATCGTCCGACCGGATCTGAACAGCGCGACGGGCGCGACGCTCGTACCGATCATCGACCGGGTCGAGGTCGTCGACGACGCGACCGTGCGTATCGTCACGAAGACGCCGTCGGCGTGGCTCCTCGAGCGGCTCATGGGCGTCCGGTTCGTTCCGCCGAAGGAGACGGCCGAGAAGGGGAACGACTACGTCGCCGGGCATCCCGTCGGGACGGGCCCGTACAAATTCGTCGAATGGGTGCCGGCCCAGCGCGTGGTGCTCGAGCGGAACGACGCGTACTGGGGACCGAAGCCGGCGTATCGGCAGGTCATCTTCCGCGAGATCCAGGAGGCTACGACCGCGATCGCCGAGCTCCTCACCGGCAATGTCGACATCATTCAGCTCGTCCCGACGGACCAGATCGGCGTTCTGAACTCGTCCGGGAAGGCGACCGTGAAGGTGCAGCCGACCCAGGTGCTCATCGAGGTCCCCCTCGATGCGCTCGGGCGGACCGGACCGACGCCGTTCCAGGACAAACGCGTGCGCCAGGCCGCGAACTACGCCATCGACAAGGAGGCGATCGCGAAGAACCTGCTCGGCGCGGGCACCCAGCTCGCGACGAGCTTCCTGAGCCCGGTCGTCTTCGGCTATGACCCATCGCTGAAGCCGTACCCCTACGACCAGGCGAAGGCGAAGCAGCTGCTCGCCGAGGCGGGCTACCCGACCGGCTTCGCCGCCGAGCTCAAGGTGTATCCACTGGGCAGCTACGTCGACTCGAAGGTGCTCGGCGAGGCGATCATCTCCGACCTCGGGAAGGTCGGGATACGCGCGTCGCTCAAGCAGGTCTCGAGCGCCGACATCGGGAACGTGATCCGCGGTGGGCAGGCCGGGCCGATGTACCTGCGCCAGAACGAGTGCGCGACCTCCTTCGACGCCGCGATCTGCTTCAGCTTCTACCAGAAGGGCTCGATCTTCGCGTACTTCAGCAGCGACCGGCTGGAGGAGCTGCGCCTCAAAGCCGAGGCGACGACGGACCAGACCGATCGCCTGCGCCAGTACGCCGAGATCCAGCGCTACATGTTCGACGAGGCGCCGACGATCTTCGGCTGGACCGGCCTCGTCTTCGTCGGCGTCGGGAACAAGGTCGAGTGGGCCCCCCAGGCGGACAACCTGGCCCGGCTGTTCCTCGCGAAGCCGAAGTAGGAGTGCCGCGGCTCGGAATTCCGAGCCGCGGCGCTATGCGTACTTGATGCAGACGTTCTTCAGCTGGGTGTACGAGCGGAGCGCTTCGAGGCCCTTCTCGCGGCCGTAACCGCTCTTCTTGTATCCGCCGAAGGGGAGCTCCACCCCTCCGCCCGCGCCGTAGGTGTTCACGAACACCTGTCCCGCCTTGATCTGAGAGGCCAGCGAGAGCGCTTTGTTGATGTCGCGGCTCCACACCGCCGCGACGAGGCCGTAGCGCGTGCGGTTGGCGAGCGTGACGGCCTCGGCCGGATCGTCGAACGGGATGATCGCGAGGACCGGACCGAAGACCTCCTCCTGCGCGATCCGCATGTCGTTGCGCACGCGATCGATGAGCGTCGGCTCGAGGAAGCTCCCGCCCTGGAGCCGCGGATCGGTCGGTCGCCCGCCGCCCGCGACGACGCGGCCGCCCTCCGAGGCGCCGAGCGCGATGTACGCCTCGACCTTGTCGCGCTGCGCCGCGCTGATCATCGGCCCCATGTCGGGATCCTCGATGCCCGGGCCGAGCCGCATCGAGCGCGCCCGCTCCGTGAGCCGCTCGACGACCTCGTCGTGGGCCTTTCGCTCCACGAGCAGCCGCGAGCCCGCCGAGCAGGTCTGCCCGGCGTTCTGGAAGATCGAGTTCGCGACGGTCTGCGTCGCGAGCTCCAGGTCGGCGTCCGCGAAGACGATGTTCGGTGACTTCCCGCCGAGCTCGAGGACGACCGGGATCGCGTTGCGCGCCGCGAGCGCCGCGATGCTCGTGCCCACGTCGACGGAGCCCGTGAACGTGAGCTGATCGATCCCCTCGTGTCGGACGAGCGCGTCGCCGGCCCCCTCGCCGGTGCCGGCCACCACGTTCAGCACGCCCGCCGGGAGGCCGCACTCGAGCGCGATCTCGCCAAGCCGCAGCGCGGTCAGCGGCGCGTTGCTCGACGGCTTGAGCACGACCGTGCAGCCGGTGGCCAGCGCGGGCGCGACGCCGCGCGCGCCGATCTGGATCGGGTAGTTCCATGGCACGATCTGGGCGGACACCCCGATCGGCTCGCGGAGCGTGTAATCGAGGAAGCCCGGCCCGAGCGGGATCGTCTCGCCCATGATCTTGTCCGCGACCCCCCCGTAGAACTCGAAGTACCGCGCCGCGACCTGCATGTCGGTGCGCGCCTGGCGGAGCGGCTTGCCGTTGTCGCGGCTCTCGAGCTCGGAGAGCTCCTCGTGACGCTCGCGGATCTTCGCCGCGATCCTCAGGAGGATCCGGCCGCGCTCCGCCGGCGCGATCGCACCCCACTCCTTTGATTCGAGCGCCGCGCGTGCCGCGGCGACGGCCCGATCCACGTCCGCCGCGGTCGCCTTGGCCACGCGCGCGAGCGTGTCTCCGGTGGAGGGATCGCGGTCCTCGAACATGCCGCCGTCCGATGACGGGCGCTTGTCGCCGCCGATGAGCAGCAGCTCGGTCGTTGCTTCGATCGTTGTGGCCATGTCCGTGCCTCCGTGCGCCGTTCAGTGATGCGAATGGGTGAGCTGTCGGGACCAGGTCTCCTCGCCGAGGAGCGAGAGGTCGAGCTGATCGATCCAGAAGAGCACCGCGCACTCGCGCGACTTCGGTTCGAGCGACGTCGACGGGGAATGCGCGAGCATGATGTGCACGACCTCGAGCGGCATGCCGAGCTCGAGCGCGACGTGCGCCGCGTACACCGAGTGCTGGAGCTGCGTGCCGAGCGGCGTCCGCTTCGGCCGGGACTCGCCGTCGGGCGCGTACTCGACGAGCTTCCCCGCGTCCTGCGCGATCGCCGCCGCGATGAGGACGTCGCGGTCGAGCGGCAGGCGATGCACCTCCGCCGCGACATCCGCGGCGCGACCTGCGAGGCGGACGACGGCCTGGGCGTGCGGGAGGTGGGGGCGATCGATCTTGGATGACACCGGCACGTCCTCGAGGCGCTCGAACGCGCTCTCCTGCCAGAGCCGCTGCCAGAGCGCGTCGACGGCGCGGCGCAGCTCCGCGTTCCGGATGCCCCCGAATTCCGGGAAGATCGTGCCGAGGTCGAGCGACGCCTTGCTCATGGTCGGACTGTATCGCGCGCTCGGTCCGCGGCGCGACAAGTTACGCTGCGGTCGTGCGGCTCGTGGACCTCACGATGACGCTCGCGAACCGTTCCGGTAGGACGAACCCGCAGATCACGCCCGTGTCGCACGCCCGGTCCGCGGTGGAGCGCGCCGAGCAGATCGGCATCACCCCCGACCGGTTCCCGATGCCCGGCGTCCACTTCGCGTCCGAGCAGATCGCGGGCGTGGTCCACGGTTCCGCCACCCATGTCGACGCCCCCTGGCACTACGGTCCGGAAACGGCGGGCAAGCCCGCGCGAACGATCGACGAGCTCCCGCTCGACTGGTTCTGGGGCGATGGCGTCGTCCTCGATTTCAGCCGCGAGCAGGACGGCGGTGCGCTCACGCCGGAGGACGTCGATCGCGCGCTCGAGGGCCACCGCTTGGAGCCGGGCGACATCGTCCTCATCCGCACCGACCTCGACAAGTCCGACGATCCGGACAAGCACCTGCGGATGAAGGAGCTGTCGCGGGCCGCGGCGGAGCGCCTCCTCGATCGGGGCGTGCGGGTCATCGGCACGGATGCCGCCTCGCCGGACCGCTCGCACGCGGAGGAGCTCGCGAAAGGGCATCCCGAGCGGTATTACCCCGCGCACCACCTCGGACGTGAGCGCGAGTACTGCATCGTCGAGCTGCTCACGAACCTCCATGAGCTCCCGCATGACGGCTTCCAGGTCGCGCTGTTCCCGCTCAAGATCGAGCGCGGCAGCGGCGGCTGGTGCCGCGCGGTCGCGTTCGTCCCGTGAGGGAGTCGGCGGCATGGCGCGCCGCGGTCGTCTCGCTGCTGGGATGACCGCCACCCGTTACGCGAATGTCCGCGTCATCGACTGCACCGGCGCGGCGCCATACGGGCCGACCGACGTGGTCGTCGAGGACACGCGCATCGCGGCGATCGGCGAGGCCGCCCGGGCGCGGACCGACGCGCGCCTCGTCGACCGCGGCGGCGAGACGGTGCTCCCCGGGCTGGTGAACGGCGACGACTACCTCTCCGTGAAGGGCATCGTGCGCGGCTACTACTCGGTCTATCGCCAGTCGTCCCACTTCCAGATCCTCCGCGCCGGCCGCAACGCGCTCGCCTCGCTGGCCCAGGGCATCACGGCCGTGCGTGACATGGGCGCGATCGACCGCGTCAACCTCATTCTGCGCGACGCCATCGAGGCTCGGCTCGTCGTCGGCCCGCATGTGTACGCCTGCGGGATGCCGATCGCTCCGGCGTGGTCGGGCCCGGGCGTCGAGCCGGCCGGGATGACGAGCGAGGCGAACGACGCCGCCGAGGTCCTCGCGCAGACGAACGACCTCGTCGCGGCGGGCGTCGACTTCATCACGATCAAGGTGCACCGGCAGGACTTCAAGCTCGACCGCAAGCGCTGGTTCACGGTGGAGGAGATGCGCCCCGGCATCGACGCGGCGCATGCGGCAGGGCTGAAGGTCTCGGCCATCGGCCAGGAGCCGATCGCGTACTGGCGGGCGATCGAGGCCGGCGCCGACTCCGTGAGCAGCGGCCGCTTCATTTACGAGGACCCCGACCTGCCGCGCGCGCTCGCCGAGCAGGGCGTCATGCTCTCCGCGAACCTCGCCGGCTGGGCCAGGGCCCGCGAGTTCATGACCGAGGAAGCGCGCGCCAACCATCGGATCGGCATCGCCCGCTGCATCGAGGCGGGCGTGCGGATGATCGCGGGGACGACGTTCTACGGCGAGAGCGTCGTGGACGAGATCGTGGCGCTCCGCTCGGTCGGGCTGGGCGCGATGGCCGCGCTACAGGCCGCGACAACGAATGGCGCGGTCGCCCTCGGTCGCGACCGCGAGTTCGGCACGCTCGATGTCGGAAAGCGCGCGGACCTCGTCTTCGTGGACGGCGATCCCCTCGCCGATCCGGACGTCCTCCGCTCGCCGCGGCTCGTCGTGCGCGGCGGCGTCGAGTATCACCCCGAGGCCCTGCGCGAGGCGGTCGGCCCGCTCACCGAGATCCGGGACGAGGACGAGGCGCGGCTGCGGACCGCGCGCACCTGAACGTGGGCGAGCCGTACCTCGCCGGCCACGCGGCCGCCCGAGCATTGAAGGCCGCAGGCGTACCGCACGTCGCGGGCGTCGCGGGCGAGAGCTACCTCCCGCTCCTCGACGGCCTGCGCGGCGAGGGCATTCCGTTCATCTCGGTCGGGCACGAGTCCGGCGCGACGTTCCTGTCGTCCGCGTTCGCGCGCGTCGCCGGCCGGGCCGCGGTCGTCGCGGTGACGCGCGGCCCCGGCGCCTCGAACGCGCTCATCGGCATCCACGAGGCGGCGCAGGCCGGCGCGCCGGTGGTCCTCGTCGTCGGCCAGCTCGAGAGCGGGATCCGCGGCCGCAGGGCGTTGCAGGAGATGGAGCACGCGCAGCTCTTCGCGAGCGTCGCGAAGGCGACGTTCGAGGTATCCGCACCCGAGCAGGTCGCGCCCTCGCTCCTCGCCGCCCTTCGCCGCGCGGAGCTCGGACGCCCCGGCCCGGTCGTGGTGAGCGTGCCGGCCGACCACTTCTTCGGAGCGGTCGAGCGCGAGGGGCCGGCCGCGCTGCCGGAGCGCACGCCGGTCCCGTTGCTCGCGCCCGAGGCGGTCGCGCGCATCGCCGCGCTCGTGCGTGCCGCCCGCCGGGGGCTCTTCGTCACGGGCGCCGCCTTCGCCGGCGGGGCGCACGCGCAGCTGCTCGGCCGGCTCGCCGAGCGGACGGGCTTCGGCGTCGTCGGCGGCCACGCGTTCCCCGACGCGCTCGACACCTCGGACCCGAGCTGGATCGCGTGCAGCACGATCCGCGGTCCGGCCGTGCTGAAGCGCGCGCTCCAGGACGCGGACGTCATCGTGCTGCTCGACCACTGGCTCGGCGATCGCGTGACGCAGGGTTACCTGCCGCTCGCGGCGACGATCGCGGCCGTCTCCGCCGCGCCCGAGGTCGGGTGGGACGAGTACCTCGGCGCGTCGGTCTACGCGGGTGACCCGGTCGCCGCGGTCGCGCAGCTCGACGAGGCGCTCGGCGGCGCGGTCGAGGGTGCCGATGCGCGCCGCGCGTGGTCGGCCGGCGTGCGCGTGGAGCTCGCGCGCGCCCGTGACGCGATCCTCGCCGAGAGCCGCACGATCGGCGACGGCGCGGTGCCCTTCGCCGAGCTCCTGGAGGCGCTCGACGCGCAGCTGCCCGCGGACGTCACGCTCGTCTCGGACGCCGGGTCGTTCAACGACTGGATCGTCCGATACCTGCCGTTCTGCCGCGGCCGCCGCTACCTCGGAACGCTGTCGGGGAGCATGGGCTTCGGCGTCCCGGCCGCGATCGGCGTGCAACTCGCCCGCCCGGAAGGGCGGGCGGTCGCGCTCGTCGGCGACGGTGGGTTCCTCATGACCGGCCTCGAGCTCGCGACGGCTGTGCGGCTGGGCCTCCCGCTCACCGTGCTCCTGTTCCGCAACCGGCTGTGGGGCTCCATCGCGATCCACCAGGACCGCTCGTTCCCCGGACGGCGCTTCGGAGTGGAGCTGCCCGATGTCTCGTTCGCGGGGATCGCGCGTTCGCTCGGCGCGTCGGGCGTCGCCGTGTCCGACCGGTCAGCGCTCGGGCCCGCGCTCGCGGAGGCGTTCGCGTCAGCCGGCCCGTCCCTGGTCGAGATCGCCACCGACCCGCTCCGGCCGTCGCCGTCGTCGTTCGAGCGGGCGACCACCGCGACCGCGGATTAGCGGACGGGCGCTCAGGCCGGCAGTGGGCGCGCGGTCGCGATGAGGTCGGGCGAAACGGTCTCGAGCCGGCCATGCTGCCACTGCATGATCGCCGGAAAGCTCCGCTCGTTGTCGCCGCGCTCGGTGAAGCGCACGCCGTAGCCGAGGATCGTGTCGCCGAGCGGGATGTCGACCGCGAGCGCCGCGCGCCGGAGCTCGGCAAGGTCCCAGCTCCGCGCCTGCGCGAGCACGTCGCGCAGGAGCACCTGCAGCGCGAGCACCACGAGGTCGCGATCCACCGAAGTGCCGTCGCTGTGCGGCTTTTCCGTTCGGCGCGACCATTCGGCGAGCTCGTGGCGCGCCCGCTCGCTCAGCCGCTCGCGCGACATCGCGACGACGTGCGGCGTCCCCGCGGCGAAGATGCCGTCGAGATCGTCGCCGAGCGACCGCACGTTGTGGCCGAGCGCCCACGCGCCGGTGCCGACGAAAGTCGGTGGCCGCCAGCCCAGCTCGAGCGCCTGCGCGTACAGCCTCGGCACCGGTCCCGACCACACCGCCGCGAGCACGACGTGCGGATCGAGCTCGCGCAGCCGGCGAATGACCGGACGCAGGTCCTCCGCCGCGGCATCGACCGAGAGCGATCCGACGTGAGGCACGCCGCGCTCCCGTAGCGCACGCTCCATGACCGGCACGAGCGAGTCCGCGAACTCGCGCGGCTGACGCACGATCGCGACGCGCAGGTCCGCCGGCCGCACGCCCAGCAGGGGCGCGATCTCCTTCGCCGCGAAGTCGACCATGCCGATGCCGTATGGCACCGCGTCGACGTTCACGCGGAAGAAGTTCCGCACGCGGTCGGTGATCGCCTGTGACGCGGCGACCGATTCCCAATAGAGCAGGCCGCGCTCCTGCGCGTACTCGGCCGCGGGCAGCACCCGCTCGCTCACGATCGTCCCGAACAGGATCCTCGCGTCCTCCCGCTCGACGAAGCGTCTCGCCTCCGCGAGGCCGCTCGCCGCATCGTGCACGTCGCCGTCGAGCAGGGTCACGCGACCGGCTGGTACGGCACCCGCGTCCTCGAGCATCGCGAGCGTCACGTGCGCGGCCTCGATGCATTCGAGGCCCGCCCAGTTCAGCGGCTGCGGCGTGCGGGCGAACATCAGCCCGATCCGGACCGGACCGTCGACGAGGCTCACGGACGTGTGAGCTGTGCGGGATCCGCGAGCCGCCGGCCGAGCACGAACACGATGTCGTAGTCGAGGTAGCCGTGGCGCTCCGGCAGGCCGGCGTTGAACGTCTCGGCGGCCGCGAGATCTGGGAACTCGTAGAGCACGTAGAGGTGCCACTCCGACGACCACTCGCAGAAGTAGCTGCCGAGGCGCTGGCCCCCGGCGCGGATCAGCTCGGCGATCGCCGCGTCGAGGATCCGCCGGCGCTCGCCGTGGCGTCGCTGGATGTCGGTCTCGCTGAGGGTGTAGAGCGATTCGTGGATGCGGTAGAAGAGCACGCCGCCGAACGGCGCGTGCCGGTCGCTGGCCTGCCACTTGTCGGCGTCCCAGCCCGGTTCGCCGCCCCACCGCCGGCCGAGGATCCGGGACGTTCGCAGATGGCGGTACACGCCGGCGTTCCGCAGGCGCTCGGCCGCGCGCTCGAGGGCCGGGCCGTCGCGGAACTCGTGCGCGAGCACGTAGTGCCAGTCGGACGACCAGGTCGTCGACCAGAGCGCGACCGTCCTCCCGCCGTCAGCATCGATGCCGCGGAGGGCCGCGGGCAGCTCGTCGCGCCACCACGCGACCTTTCGCTCCGGCTCGAGGCTCGCGAACTCCGCCGTCTCGCCGGCGATCCGCGTGAGCAGCCCGAGCGGGCGTTCGCTCACGCGGGGCGGCCCTCGGCCCAGGGATCGGCCGTCGCGATCAGCTCCGGCCAGACGGTCTCGAGCTTCCCGTACTGCCATTGCATGATCGCGGCGAACGTGCGCTCGTTGTCGCCGCGCGCGTTGAGCTTCACCCCGTAGCCGAGCAGCGTGCCGCCGAGCGGGATGTCGACCGCGAGCGCGGCCTCGCGGATGTCGTCGAAGTGCCACGAGCGCGCGTTCGGCAGCACCCGCTCGAGGAGCACGTCCACCGCGATGACCGTCAGGTCCCGGTCGACCGCCGTGCGGTAGCTGTGCGGCCGCTCGGTCCGGCGCCGCCACTCGATGAGCCGCCGGCGCGCCTCGGCCGAGAGCTGGCCCGCCGCCATCGCCGCGACGTGCGGCGTGCCCGCCGCGAACACGCCGTCGAGCTCCTCTCCGGCCGCGGCGATGTGCTGCTCGAGGGCCCACGACCCCGCGCCCATGAACGCTCGGGGCCGAAAGCCGCGGGCGAGGCACTGCGTCCACAGGAGCGGCGTCGCCTTGCCGAAGGTCGGCGAGAGCACGACGTCGGGCCGCGCCGCACGGAGCGCGTCGACGACCGCGCCGAGGTCGCTCTCGCTCGCCTCCCGCGGCGGCGTGCGCTCGAAGGCCGCGACCGTGGCGCCGCGCCGTTCCACCTCGGCGCGTGCCGCAGCGGCGAGCGAGCTCGAGAAGCTCGATGGATCGTGCGCGATGGCGACGCGCAGCTCGGCCGGCTTCACGCCCCAGCGCGGCGCGAGGACGTCGCACACGAAGTCCACCATGTCGCGCGCGTAGGGCTCGCAGTTTCGGTTGAAGCGGTAGAAGTTCGGGAAGCCGCGCGCGGTGATCTCCTCCGACGCGGCGACCGCCTCCCAGTAGAGGACACCTTCGCGCTGGGCGATCTCGGCCGCCGGAGGGACCCAGTCCGAGAGGAGCGTGCCCATCAGCACCTGGGCGCCCTGGCCGATGAAGCGCCTCGCCTCCGTGGTGGCCGTCGCGACGCTGTCGACCTGACCCTCGAGCAGCTCCACGCGGCCGCGCGGGATCGCGCCGTGCTCCTCCAGTGTCCGGACGGCCACGTGCGCGGCCTCGATGCATTCGACGCCCGCGAACGTGTGCGAGCCGCTTCGCGGGTGCATGAGCCCGATGCGCACGGTCTGGTCGAGGATCGCCACCGTCGGCCTCCGGTTACCGGCCGGTCATCCGCGGCTCGCGACCACGCGGCAGAGCGGCGCGCCGTCGCGCATCCGCTCGACGATGCGCACCCGCGGCGCGCCACGGATGCTGCGCGCCTGGACGTCCCACCAGGCTTCGTGCGCCTCGCAGATGCCGAGAGCCTCCATGCCGGGCTCCGCGACGTCCTTGAGGTACGGACACTTGTGGAGCGTGATCTCGCGCGTCTCGCCGCTCGCGACGGCGAGCCGCGCGTCGTACATCCGGACCATCTTGGCCGCGAGGTGCCGGCCGAGGAAGTCGAGCGGATCGCCCGGCGGGTCGTACATCAGCGCGCCGCCGCGACGGAGCGGTCGACCCCGAGCTCGACGACCCCGTCCTTCATGATCCAGGCCGGCCGGCGCAGCGCGCCGAGATCGCGCAGCGGATCGGCGTCGATCGCGATGAGGTCCGCGAGCTTCCCAGCGGCCACCGTGCCGACGTCCCCGGCCCGATCCGCGGCCTCCGCCGCGATCCGCGTGCCGGCCTCGATCGCCCGCGCGATCGGGAGGCCGAGCTCCGCGAAGAGCGTGAGATCGTCGACGACGCTCTCCGCGTAGAGATCGCACCCCGGCGCGACCTTCACGCCCTTCTCTATCGCGCGCTTCACGGTCACGCGGTGATCGGCGCGACGCTCGGGTGTGCCGTGCCGGCTGTTGCCCCAGCTCGTCGGGCACGGGGTGAAATACGTGCCGTGCTTCGCCATCTCGTCGATGGCCTCCAGGTCGGACTGCGCGAAGAGCGCGTGCTCGATGTTGTCCGCTCCCGCCTCGAGCGCGTCACGCACCTCCTGGCCGGTGTAGGCATGGCACGCGCCGCGCCTGCCGGCCGCGTGCGCCACGTCGAACGCGCGCTTCATCTCCGCGGCGGTGAAGTTACGCGACCCGTGGCCCGTGAAGCTCGAGCGGAACGCCTTCACCTTGATGAAGTCGACGCCTTCCGCCACGAGGTCGCGGGCGATCCGCTCCACCTCGTCGCCGTCGCCGGCCTCACGCGTCATCCCGGTCGGTTCCACGCCCGGCGCGTCGTACCTCGGGACGATGTTCTGGCCCGACGTGACGATCCGCGGCCCGCTCGCGATCCCTTCCGCGACCGCCTGCCGGAGGAGAAGGTTGATCATCCCGTGCGCGCCGCAGTCGCGGGCGGTCGTCACGCCCTCGCGGAGCGTCTGCCACGCCGCCTGCGCCATGCGCAGCGATTGGAGCCGGTCGTCCTTGCGATGCTGGTCGTAGTACTTCCCGCGGAATCCCTTCATCGAGAAGTGCTCGTGGGCGGAGACGAGGCCCGGCAGGAGCCACTTCCCGGCGAGGTCGATGAGCTCCGCGCCACCGCGATCGATATCGCCCGCGCCGCCGACCGCGGCGATGCGGTCGCCGTCGACGAGGACCGCGGCACGCGCGCGCGGCGGCGCGCCGGTCCCGTCGATGAGGGTCGCGCCGGTGATCAACAGCTTCGCCATCTACGTCCCTCCGTCGCTCCGCGGGGCGTGGGTCGCGAGGTGCGCGGGGCCGACCGTGCGCAGCTCCCCATCCTGCCACTGCATGCTCACGACGATGCCTCGGGTGTTGTGGCCCGTCGCATCGAAGCGGATGCCCATCCCGTTCACGCAGCCGCCGAGCGGAACGTCGAGCGCGAGCGCGGCATCGCGCAGCGCGTCCAGGTCCGCGTCGGGCGCGGCCGGCAGGAGGTTGCGCACGAGCGCGCTCATGCCGATGAAGTTCAGGTCCCGGTCGGCCTGGGGATCGGCGATGCCGCGGGCCGCGCAGGCCGCGCGGTAGCGCGCGAGGAGCGCCTGCGCCTCGGGCCGCAGCCCCTCGGGCCGCAGCCTGAGCGCGCGTGAGTTGTTCACGCTGAAGACGCCCTCGAGCGCCACACCGAGCACCCGCTCGAGCTCCGGCGAGCCCCAGGCGCCTCCGACGCCGACGATCGCGCGTAGTGCCGGCACGGCCGCCGCGCCGCGCACGAGCGCCGCGCATGCCTTCGCCCCGCAGGTCGCGAGCAGCACGTCGGGCCGGGCGGCCTCGATCCTGGCGACGACGGGCTCGAGCGCCGCGGCGTCGTCCGGACCAGCCTCGTACGCGGCGTCGAGCGCGACCTCCCAGCCGGCCGCGAGCGCCGCGGCGACCACGGCGGTGCCGACCGAGCGTCCGAAGGGCGATCCTTCGTACACGACGGCGACCCGTCGGGGCCGGAGTCGCTCGTGGGCGAAGGCGACGCCCGAACGCGCGAAGTCACGCGCGTTGGCGTTGAGCCGGAACATCGTGCGAAGCCCGCGGGTCGTCACCTCGTCGGCGACCGCGGCGACCTCCCAGTAGAGGACGCCGCGCTCCTCGGCGACCTCGCTCGCGGCGAGGCAGATCGCGCTCACCGCCGAGCCGGTGAGGACCCGCGCGCCATCGTCGATGAGCCGTCTCGCCTCCGCCCGGGCGTCCTCCGGGGTCGTCGCGTCGGAGCGGAGCAGCCGCACGCGGTCGGCCCACACCGCACCGTCCTCCGTCGCGAGGGCGAGCGCCAGATCGATGCCCTCGACGCTCGCCTCGGAGACCCAGCGTGCCCGCCCCTGGAACGGGAACACGAGGCCGATCGAGCACCGCGCGGTCGCCGTCTTCAGGATGCACCCTCGAGGGAGCTCGCCAGCTCGGCGATGAGCTCGTCCGCGCAGGCCACCCGGCCGAACTGGCCGGCGAACATGCGCAGCGTCGAGAGGTGGTTCGTCTCATTCCAGGTCGCCGAGCCGTCGTCCACCAGCACGGTGCGATACCCGCGATCGGCCGCGTCGCGTGCGGTGAGATCGACGCACCCGCTCGTCCCGCCTCCCGCGACGAGCAGGTGCGTGACGCCCCAGTTCCGGAGCAGCTGGTCGATGCCCGTCGAGTTGAACGGGCTCGCCGACGTCTTCACGATCACGCGCTCCCCGTCGCGTGGAGCCAGCTCGGAGAGCACACCCGCCTCGGGGTGATCGGCCGGATAGACGGACGGAGCGCCGGTCAGGGCGAGCCGCTCGGCATTGCGCTCGCGGACCGTCGGCAGCAGGTCCGAGCCGTCGGGCTCGAGCGAGGCGTAGTTCGTGTACAGCACGCGCAAGCGGCCGGCGCGGAAGAAGTCGAGCAGTCGCCGCAGCGCCGGCACGACGACGCGGTCGACGCGGTCGTAGAAGTAGCTCCCGCTTCCGGGTACGTCGCGCGCGACGGCGCCGGTGACGCCGCGGCCCGCGCCCACGAAGTACAGCTGCATGTCGACGACGAGGAGCGCCGTCCGCCGCGCGTCCAACGCGAACGACACGCCCGGCAGCGTCCAGGTGCCCGGTGCGGTCGCTCGATCAGCCGACACCCTGAGCCTCCGCGGCCGCGAGCGAGGCCGACGCGAACGCCGCGGGGAAAACGGCCCGCAGCTCGCCCGCGACGCGGCGCATCAGGGCGGGACGGGCACGCGCGTTCTGCCCGCGCTCGTCGAAGCGGACGCCGAACCCGTCGATCGTGCCGCCCTCGGCGACGTCGATCGCGCGTGATGCCGCGTCGAGCGCGTCGAGCGACGGATCCGGAGCCTGTCCGATGACGCCCTCGAGCAGGAGGAGCGTGCCCTGGAACGCGAGCTCGAGGTCGGCGTCACGGCTTGGCATGCCCGCCGCGGCCGCGAGCGTGCGATAGCGGGCGAGCAGCTCGCGCGCCGCCGGCGCCAGGCGCCCCTCGTCGAGCGCCGCGGCCGGCGCGTTCCCGGTCACGTAGACGCTCGCGGCGTCAGGCCCGGCCGCGTCAGCGAAGCGCTCGGTGTTGTAGCCGGCACCGGCGCCGACGAACGCGAGCAGTGGCACGTTCATGTCGCGTACCGCCCGGTGGGTGGCGATCGCGTGGTCGCTGTAGCCGCTCGACAGCAGGACCTCCACGCGCTCGCGGGCGCAGCGGGCGATCGCCGGCGTCGCGTCCGCGCCGGGCGCGACGGCCTGCGCGACCCGCACGTCGAGGGCGAGCGCGGTCGCACGCCGGCGCATGCCGCCGGCGGTCGAGCGTCCGTACGCGGTGTCCTCGTGCACGATCCCGACCCGCAACGAGCGCGGGTCGCGCCCGAGCGCGGGGGCCACCAGCTCCGCGACGAAGTCCACCGGCGTGGCGCCGAAGGACGACGCGTCGCAGTTGAAGCGGAAGATGCCCCGCCGAGCTTCCGCGGTGAGCTCGTCGGCGATGGCCTCGAGCTCCCAGAACAGGAGGCCCGCCGCGTGCGCGGCGTCGGCCGCGGCGAGCGCGACGTCGCTCAGCTCGGATCCGACGATCGCGCGGCAGCCGTCCGCGGCAAGCGAAGCGACCGCGGCCCGCGCCGACGATGAATCGCTCGCGTCGGCCTCGATCAGCCGCACGCGCTCGACCCCCGCGACGTCGTGTTCACGGGCGACCTGGAGCGCGAGCCCGCACGCGCGCGCGAGCTGCGCGCCGAGCACCGCGAAGCGGCCGCTCCGCGGAAAGAGGACGCCGACACGGGTCTCGTTCAGCGGGCGTCCTTCGCGTTCGCGGGCGTGGCCACGCCGAACTCGACGTCGCGACCGATCTCCGCGACGCAGAAGTCGTTGGCCCGCGTCCGGTACTTCACGATGCGCTCGCCCAGGCGTCCGTCGAGCCGCTTGAACATCGCGTTCGCGAGGCGCGGCCCGGCGAACGGACAGACCTCGTGCGGCGTCAGGCCGGCCTTCTTCGCCGCGTTGTAGACGAAGCAGCTGCCGATCTTCAGGACGAGCTTGTCGTCGGTCTCCGAGATGACCTCGTACTGCATGCCCGCGTTCTCGACCTCGATCGCCGCGTCCCAGAGCCTGCGCGCGGCGTGCGCGTCATCGCCGCTCGCGCCGTGGGTCTGACGCAGCCGATCGGTCTCCTCGCGGCCGAGCTCCTCCTGGTAGGCGCCGAACCACTCCCACGCCTTCTCCTTGCCGACCTTCTTCGCGAGCTCGTCGACGAACCGGTACATCGCGGCGTAGTCGACGACCATCCCGTTGAACACGGCCTTGTGGACGTCGGTCCACTCTTCGTGGATCTCGCCCTCGCCGAACCGCTGCGGCAGCTGAAGCGCCTCTTCCTGTTCGCTCATGTCACGTCCTCCCTGTCCTTCGCCGCGGTCACGGCTCGATGGTCGCGCGCCCGAGGTAGCGATGCTCGCGCAGCGCGGCGAGCGCCTCGTTCACCTGCGCCAGCGGATAGCGCGCCCCGATCACCGGTGTGATGGCGCATTCTTCGGTGAAGCGGATCACGTCGACGAGCTCCTGCCGGTACGAGCCGCGCGACCCGATGATTCGGAGCTGCCCGACGATGACGAGCTTCGGCGACAGGGTCAGGTCGCGCCCGGCACCGTAGGAGACGAGCACGACCCGGCCATCCGGCCGCGCGGCTCGCAGCGCGCATTCGATCGTCTCCGGCTCCCCGACGAGATCGACGACGAGATCCGCCGGGCCGAGCGTGCGCGGCCACTCGCTCGTTGACAGCGCGACGTCCTCCGCGCCGGCGTCCCGCGCCGCGGCAAGCTTCTCGTCGCTCGTATCGACCGCGACGGGATGGGCGCCCGCCATCTTCGCGAGCTGGATCGCGATGAGCCCGAGCCCGCCGGCGCCGACCACGATGACGCGCTCGCCGGGCGCGAGCTCGCCCTGCCGCCGCAGCGCGTGCCAGCTCGCCGCTCCGGCGTCGGCCAGGACGGCGGCCTCGGCAAAGGGAACGCTTCGCGAGATGGGGAAGAGGCTCGCGGCCGGCACGGCGACGTACTCGGCGAAGCCGCCGGGGAGCTCGACGCCCACGCGACCTCGGACCTTCTCGCAGAGCGTGTCGCGACCGGTGCGGCAGTAGCCGCAGCGGCCGCAGGTGAGGTAGTACGCCACGACGACCCGATCGCCGGCGCGCACCCCGCTCGTCTCGGCGCCGGGACCCAGTCGCACCACCTCGCCCGCGATCTCGTGCCCCGGCACGTGCGGTGGCGTGACCGAGGGCAGACCGCCATCCTGGATCGTGAGGTCGGTCGCGCACACGCCCGCCGCGCGCACGCGCACGAGTGCCTCACCCGGACCCGGCTCCGGGTCCGGGACGTCAACGATCTCGAGCGGAGCGCGGAATTCGCGCAGCACCGCGGCCCTCATCGGCCGGCGAGCACGTGGGTCAGGATGTCGCCCGGCTCCGGGGCCGGTGCGTCCTTCGCGTACGCGACCGCGCGCGCCACGCGCTCCTCCGCGCGCGCCCGTGCCGACGCGAGTTCGGCCGGGGCGGTCCCGGCCGCATGCAGCGCCCCTTGGTAGAGGGCGATCGGATCGCGTTCCTTCCATCGCTCGAGCTCGCCCGCGGGCCGGTATTTGGCGGGGTCGCCTCGCGAGTGTCCGGTGAAGCGGTACGTCTTCATCTCGAGGAGGGTCGGTCCCTCGCCGGCTCGCGCCGCGCGCGCCGCGTCGGCCACCGCGCGCATGACCGCGTCGAGGTCCTGCCCGTCGACCGCGCGTCCCGGCATCCGGTAGCCCGCGGCGCGCTCGACGAGGTCCTCGGTCGGGGTCGTGCGATCGATCCGGGTGTACTCGCCGTACAGGTTGTTCTCGCACACGAAGACGATCGGCAGCCTCCACACCGATGCGAGGTTGAGCGACTCGTGGAACGCGCCGATGTTCGTCGCCCCGTCGCCGAACACCGCGACGGCGATCCTCCCGTCGCCCTTGACCTGCGACGCGAACGCCGCACCGGTCGCGACGGGCAGCCCCGCGCCGACCACGGCGTACGTCGGGAGGAGGCCGACATCGGGATCGACGAGGTGCATCGATCCGCCCTTGCCGCCGACGCATCCGCTGACGCGGCCGAGGATCTCGGACATCACGACCTCCGGCGGCATGCCGAGGGCGAGGGCGACGCCGTGCCCGCGATAGGTGCAGGTGACCGCGTCGTCCGGCCCTGTCGCGGCGGCGAGCCCGACGGCGATCGCCTCCTGTCCCTGACACGTGTGCGTGGTGCCGGGGATCAGCCCCTCGGCGAAGAGCGTCTGGACCGCGTCCTCGAACGCGCGGATCTCGCAGAGCCGCTCATACCGTGCGAGAGGCCGCTCGAGCGCGGCGCGCCGGTCGCGCGAGCCGTCCGCGGCCGCGGGCCGCGCGGGGCCCGCGCGCCATCCGCTCCAGCGTGCCGCCGGCGCCGACTCGCTGCGGACGAGCTCGCGGATCGCGGCCGCCGCCTCGTCCGCCGTTGGTAGGTAGCTCTTCTCGAGCGATCCGAACGGGACCGGTGCGTCAGGTGCGGTGAGGCGCAGCACCGGCGCCGCGAGGTCCGCGTAGCAGGTCTCTGCGACGGCGCTCACGACCTCGGCGCCCCAGCCGCCGGTGCGCGGGTTCTCCTCGATCGTCGCGAACCGTCCGGTCTTGCGGGCGCTGGCGAAGACCGCGTCGCGGTCCCACGGCAGGATGGTCGCGAGGTCGATGACCTCGCACGAGAGCTCGCCCCCGAGCGCGGACGCCGCGTCGAGCGCGATCCGCACCGTCTGCCCGAGCCCGACGAGCGTGAGGTCCGTGCCCTCCCGCGCGACGATCGCCCGGCCGAGCGTTAGGTCGCGCCACGACGCTGGATCGACCTCGTCCTTCGCCCCGTAGAGGACGCGCGGCTCGATGAAGATGACGGGATCGTCGGCGCGGATCGCCGCGCGGAGGAGCCCGTACGCTCGGCTCGCCGATGAGGGCGACACGACGATCAGGCCGGGCGTGTTGAGGAACCAGGACTCCAGCGTCCCGGAATGCTGCGCACCGAACGAGAGGCCGCTGCCCGCCGATGTCCGGATGACCATCGGCAGGCCGATCCGCCCGTTCGACAGGTAGCGGGTCTTCGCCGCCTCGGTGACGACCTGGTCGAGGGCGACCCCGAAGAACTCCGCGAACATGATCTCGACGACCGGGCGGAGCCCTCTCGCGGCGGCGCCGATCGCCGCGCCGAGGATCGCCGTCTCCGCGATCGGCGTGTCGCGGACGCGGGAGGGGCCGAACTCTTCGAGCAGCCCGGCGGTGATCTTGAACACGCCGCCCGCCTCGGCCACGTCCTCGCCGAACACGACCACGCCGGCATCCGCGCGCATCTCTTCCTGCATGGCAAGCCGGATCGCCTCGCGCATGGAGAGCTGCACCGCTTCCTCCGCTCGCCCCGGATCATCGCGGCCGCGTGCACGAAGCCGCGAGCTTCGCCGCGGTCCGCGCGACGTCAGACGAGGATAGGCTGACGGTTCCCTGTTCCGCTGGGGCGAACGTCGTCCCGTTCGGCGTACTCTCCCTCCGATCCTGGGTTTTGGGGACGGGAGTGATGCGATGAGCGAAGGCGGGACCCGCATGCGACGGCGTGAGGTGCTGCGCCTCGGCGCCTTCGCCGGTCTGGCCGTGGCGATCGAAGCATGCACGCCGGCGCCGACGACCGGTCAGGGCCAAAGCGAGGCGCCGGTCCCGACGGACCGGCTCACGATCATCCAGGACAACGCGATCGACTCGATGGATGCCCACGTCGCCCAGCGGCCCCAGGCCAACGTGATCATCCAGCGCATCAACGAAGCGCTCGTCGAGCGGGATCCCAAGACGCTACAGCCACGCCCGAGACTGGCGACGAGCTGGCGCCGCGTGGACCCGCTGGTCTGGGAGTTCAAGCTCCGCACCGGCGTGAAGTTCACGAACGGCGAGCCGTTCGACGCCGCGACGGTGAAGTACAACTTCGATCGAGCGTTCAGGCCCGAGCTCAAGTCGGCGAAGGGCACATCGTTCAAGACGGTCCTTGACACGGTCACCGTCGTCGACCCGACGACGGTGCAGCTGAAGACGAAGGCTCCATATGCGCTGCTCCTCGAGCGCCTCGTGGCGTTCTGGCTGGTCCCGCCGAAGTATTCGGCCGACAAAGGTGACGCCGCGTACGGCCTCGCTCCGATCGGTACCGGTCCGTACACGTTCGTCGACTGGACCCAGGGCCAGTCCGCCTCGATCCGGAAGAACCCGGACTACTGGGGCGAGAAGGGGATCTACGACACGATCGTGTTCCGGCAGGTGACCGAGACCGCCACCGCGGTCGCGGAGCTCCTCGCCGGGACCGCGGACGTCGTGTTCGGTCTCACGCCGGACATCCTCGACGCCGTGAAGAACAGCGGGAAGGCCGACGTCCTCGCCGCGAAGGGCGTCGACGTGGTCGAGGTCCGTATGGACGCGCTCCCGCGGGGCGACAAGAACCCGTTCACCGACAAACGCGTGCGTCTCGCGGCGAACTACGCCGTCGACAAGGAGGCGATCGCGAAGAACCTCCTCGGCGGCTACTCGGAGGTCGTCGCGACGAACATCGGCCCGCAGATGTTCGGGTTCGACCCGAACGTCAAGCCGTATCCCTACGACCAGGCGAAGGCGAAGCAGCTCATGGCCGACGCCGGCTTCGCGAACGGGTTCGACGTCCGGTTCCTCTCGTATCCCGTCGCCGGGTTCCCGCCGTCGGTGCTGAACGCGGTCGTTCAGGCGATCACGAGCGACCTCGGCAAGGTCGGAATCCGGTGCTCGATCTTCAACGTCGGCGCCACGGAGATCTCCTCGTATACGACGACCGGCAAGGCCGGCCCGATCTTCATCGGGGGCAACCCGAACGGCGGCTTCTACGACGGAGGCTTCGGCTTCTTCTTCCTGCGCCAGTCGGCGAACCTCTCCTACTTCTGGTCGGACGCGCTCGAGAAGCAGATCCTCCAGGTCGAACAGGACACCGATCCGGAGAACCGGAAGCGGATCCTCTCGCAGATCCAGACGTACCTGCACGACGAGGCCCCGTACATCTGGGGCTGGACCGGCTTCTCGCTGATCGGCGCGAGCAAGAAGCTCGACCTGACCGACGTGATCGTCGGTCCGGACTTCTACAGCGAGCGCATCAAGCCGAGGAAGCGCTGAGCGTGGTCGCGCGGGTGCGCCCGGACGAAGACCCGACGCTCTTCGTCGGCCGCTACATCCGCGACACCGTGGGCAACGGATTCGGCCTGCAGGTCGTGTTCGAGGAGCCTGGGAGCTGCCACTACCGGCTGACGCGGTGCACGCTGCTCGAGAAGGCGCGTGCCCGTGGGACCGAGGCGCTCGACATCTGTGAGGCGCACGAGGAGTTTTGGCAAACGGTGGCGCGCAGCGTGGTCGACGGCCCGAGCGTGCGCTTCTCGCCGACGATGCGCGACGGCCACGACTGCTGCGAGGTCCGCCTGCGCGGGCTCGACGTCGCCGGTCGCGGCCCCGTGCAGCCGTGAACGTGCGTTCCCTCAGGCCGGTGACCTCGCTGGCCCTCGCGATGCTGGTCGCGTGCGCACCCGCCGCGCCGCAGGCAGGCCAGTCAGCGCCGCCGCCGATCTCGGCGGACAAGCTCGTGGTGATCGAGCCGAACGCGATCGACTCGATGGACGCCCACGTCGCCCAGCGCAACGACGCGATGATCATCATCCGCCGGATCAACGAGACGCTCGTGGCGCGCGACCCCAAGACGCTGCAGCCGGTGCCGCTGCTCGCGGCCAGCTGGCGCACCGTCGACCCCACGACGTGGGAGTTCAAGCTGCGCGCCGGGGTGAAGTTCACGAACGGGGAGCCGTTCAGCGCGCAGACCGTGAAGTTCAACTTCGAGCGGATCCTCAAGCCTGAGCTGAAATCCTTCATCGGCACCTCGCTCGGTCCGATCGTGTCCGGCGTGGAGGCGGTCGACGACACCACCGTGCGGGTCAGGACGAAGGCGCCCTATCCCCTGATGCTCGAACGGCTGAGCACGTTCTCGATGGTGCCCGAGCGCTATGTCCGCGAGAAGGGCGACGACGAGTTCGGCCGCAGGCCGATCGGTACGGGCCCCTATCAGTTCGTCGAATGGGTCCAGGGCCAGAACGTCACGATCGAGCGGAACGAGCAGTACTGGGGCGACAAGCCCGCGTTCCGTCAGGTCGTCTACCGCCAGATCATGGAGAGCAACACCGCGGTGGCCGAGCTGCTCAACGGTACCGCCCACATCGTCATGAACCTCACGCCCGACCAGGTCCCGGCCGTCGAGCGCTCCGGCATCGCGACGATCCTCTCGAAGCCCGGCGTGAACGTCCTCGAGCTGCGTACCGACTCGATCCCACGCGGTGAGCCCAACCCGTTCACCGACAAGCGGGTCCGGCAGGCACTGAGCTACGCGATCAACAAGGAGGCGATCGCGACGAATCTCTTCGGCGGGTATTCGCGCGTGCTCGCGACGAACATCGGACCGGAGATGTTCGGACACGACCCGAATGTGAAACCGTATCCGTACGACCCGGCCAGGGCGAAGCAGCTCCTCGCGGAGGCCGGCTACCCGAACGGGTTCACGGTGCGGTTCCTCTGGTATCCGGTCGGCGACTTCCGCGACATCAAGCCGGTCGTGGAAGCGCTGGCGAGCGACATGGACAAGGTCGGGATCCACACGACGCTGTTCGCCATCGGAGCGACCGAGATCAGCGCTTACACGAACCCCGGAAAGGCAGGCCCGCTGTACCTCGGGAACAACGGGAACGCCGGCTTCTACGACGGCGGGTTCGGATTCTCGTACCTGCGCAAGAGCTCGGCCCTCGCCTACTACTGGTCGGATGAGCTCGAGCGCCTCATCGCCCGCCAGGAGACGACGGTCGACCCCGAGGAGCGCAAGCGCGCCCTTTCCCAGATCCAGCAGCTCCTGCACGACGAAGCTCCGTACGTCTGGGGCTGGAGCGGCTTCGCGATCGACGCGATCAGCACCAAGATCGACCTGCGGGACGCGAAGTTCGCGAACGATCTGCGCGTCGACTGGGTCAGGCCGAAGCCATGAACTCCGATCCAAACGGCGGCCTTCGCGCAGGGAAGGAAGATCGGATCGAGGGCGAACGAGGCCGTGTGAGGGCACAGGGTGACCCGACGCTCTTCGTGGCGCGCTACCACCGCCGCGGGTTCGGCCCGACCTACGGGCTGGAGGAGATCGTCGAGCGGCCGGGCGAGGCGGGCTATCGCTGGACGAAGTGCAACATCCTCGAGATGTCCCGCGCGGACGGCACGCTCGGCCTCGACATCTGCGGCGGCCACGAAGCGTGGTGGCAGCAGATCGCCGCGAGCGTCGAGGACGGGCCCGAGGTCCAGGTCACGCAGACCATGAAGGACGGCGCGCCGTTCTGTGAGGTGTGGTTCCGGCGCAGGGCGGTGGACCGCACGCGGGCGTGACCCGCCTCACCCTCGGGCTGCTCTTCCCGCTGTCCGGGATGTGGGGTTGGGTCGGCGAGCTCTGCGTTCGCGGCGTCGAGGCCGCTCTGGAGGTCGCCCGCGAACGCGATGCGAAGCTGCCGGAGCACATCGAGCTGCTGTGTGCCGACGTGGCGGACGTGGCGGACGCGCGGCGGGAAGCCGAGCGCCTCGCCGACCAGGGGGCGACGGTGCTGATCGGCACGGTGTTCAGCGCGCCCGCGCTCCGCGCGAGCGAGGTCGCGAACGAGCGCGGGCTCTTCTACCTCGAGACCGTCGCGGCGGCGAGCGAGCTCACCGCCCGTGGCCACGCAAATCTCATCCGCTTCAACACCACGGCCCGCGCCTACGGGCGCGCCGCCGCGGAGGTCGTCGGACGGGTCTTGCCCGCGCGGCGCGCGGCCATCGTCCAGCAGGACGATCCCTTCTGCGCCTCGTTCGCGATGGGCGCCCGCGACGGTGATCTTGAGATCGTCGCGCACGAGGTCTTCCCGCTCGTGCCGGGCGAGGCCCGCGCCGCCGTGGCGCGCGCGGCGCGATCGCGTCCCGATGTGGCGATCCTCGCCGGATTCAGCGGCGCGCTCCCGGAGCTCTGGGTCGCCGCCCGCTCGTCGCTGCCCGAAACGCGCGCACTCGTCGGGAACGGCGCGTGGGCGGTACGGCCGATCGTCGATGGCGCGCCGCTGGAGCTCGACGGCCTCCTCGTGGTGGACACGCCGCATCCTGGCGGGCTCGCTCCGGGCGCGGTGAGCGCGCGGGGGATGGCGCAGCGCGAAGAATGGGATGCGCGCCACGAGCCGCCGCGAGGCGTCGACGTCCCGGTCGATCCGGACATGGCGTTCATCGCGTCGTCGCTGTTCTTCGAGGAGGTCGTGCCGCGCGCCGCCGGCCTGGGCGCGGCGGAGCTGCGGGCGGCCGCCGCCGCGGTGGACGTGCCGCTCGGCGAAACGATGGTCGGGTACGGCGCGCGCTTCGACCGAGGCGGCGACAACGAGCGCTCGTTCCCGGTCGTGCTCCAGTGGGAGGCGGGCAGCACGCGCGTCGTCCATCCGATGGCCGTCGCCCTCGCGGCTCCGCACCTCATGCGCTGACCGCTCCGCGTTCCCGTGGCGGGAACACATCGTCTTGCTACCGGAACGTTGTCAGGTGCGGCGCGACTCCGCACACTAGGGCGTCGCGAGGAGGCGGGATGACAGGTACCACGCTGACGAACCTGCGGCTCTTCGACGGGACCGGGGCGCCATCGCGCGAGGCGACCATCACGCTGGCGGACGCGAAGGTCGCGAAGGTGGCGTCCGGTCGCGTGGCGGCGCGTGACGGCGTCGTCGATCTCGACGGTCTGACCGTCCTGCCCGGCATCGTGAACGGTACCGACTACCTGACGATGAAGCAGGTCGAGCAGAGCTACTACGACATCTATCGCCAATCCCCGCAGCTCCAGCTCCTCCGCTGCGTCCGGAGCGCGCTGGTCCTCCTGTCGCAGGGAGTGACGACGACGGTCGACGTCGGCGCCATCGACCGGGTCAACGTGACGCTGCGGAACGCGATCGACATGGGCGTGATCGTGGGGCCGAAGGTCGTCACGTCCGGCAACCCGATCGAGCCGCGCTTCGAGAGCAGCGGCGTGCGCACGCCCGGTATGACCGTCGAGGCGCTCGGCCCCGACGAGGTGCGGAAGCACGCCGAAGCGCTCGTCGAGGCGGGCGTCGACTTCATCACGATCAAGATCGACCGGCGCGATTTCAAGACCGGGCAGACGCGTTCCTTCGGACCCGAGGAGATCGCCGCCGCCAAAGCGGTCGCGAAGGCCGCGGGGAAACGGCTGCACATCCTCGCGCGGGACGCCGAGGACGTCAGGGCCGCTGTCGCCGCGGGCCCGGACTCGCTGTCGCCGGCGATGTCGCTGCGCGACGTGCCCGAGCTGGCGAAGGAGATCGCGCGACGGGGGATCGTGTTCGTCTCGAGCGTTTCCAGCTGGCCGCGTGGCCCGATGGCCAGCCCCGAACGCGACCGGAGCCATCGCGAGAGCGTCAGGCTCCTGCTCGAGGCCGGCGCCACGGTCGTTCCGGGCATCGACCTGTACGGGACGAACCCGGTCGACGAGCTTCACGCCCTCTGCGAGCTCGGCATGTCACGAGTGGATGCGCTCGTGGCCGCGACGCAGGTCGCCGCGCGAATGATCGGCCGAGACGCGCAGGTCGGGACGGTCGAGGCGGGGAAGGGTGCCGATCTGGTCGCCGTGGACGGCGACCCCACGACGGACCTCGACGCGCTTCGTCGCGTCCGGTGGGTATGGCGCGCAGGAAGCGCTACGCACCGCTCGCCATCTCCGAGATCGTGGGATCCTCCACGACCGTCGCCGCGTAGAGCTGATGGGATGACCGCCCAGCGCTCCGCCGCTCCCGCCCCCCTCTACACGCCGTTCCCGCACTACTACCGAGACGTGCAGTGGTGCGCGGCGGTGTGCGAGGTGCCGGAGGAGGACGTCGTCCCGTTCATCCCCGAGCCGCTCGTGCCGGTCGGCGAGGGGATCGACCGGATCGAGGTCTTCGTCGCCCACTACGCGGACACCGAGTACGGGGTCTACCGGGAGGCCGGCCTGCTCGTGCCGGCCCGCTACGGGGATCTCGCTGGCCAGTCGTTCGTCGCGCTCTATCTCGACAACCCGCGCGCCATCGCCTGCGGCCGCGAGATGATCGGCTCGCCGAAGAAGGAGGCCGAGGTCACCTTCCGCCGCGAGGGCGAGACCGTCACGGGACGGTGCACACGCGACGGGGTGGAGCTCATCGCGCTCGACGCGAGGCTGGACGACGCGACCGAGGTGACCCGTCTGCCGCTCGGGCCGCGGCTCCTCGTGCGCGACGTGATGCGCCCGGACGGCGGCGGCGTCGAGCTGCGGCAGGTGATGCGGAAGGACTTCGACCCGTCGTTCTTCACCGTCCATGAGCGGCGGACCGGCACCGCGGCCCTGCGCCTCGGCGGCACGCCGGACGACCCGCTGCACCGCCTGCGCATCCGGCGCGTCCTCGGCGTGGCCTACAGCCGCAGCGACTTCAGCCTCGAGCCATGCACCGTCCTCGACACCTGGTATCACCCGCGACCGAACGCTCAGGCGATCCGCGAGCCCGCGCTCGCAAGGCGATGAGGGAAAGGGGCACCGTATGACGCGTCCCGGCGGACTCTGGCGCATCCTCGCGATCCTCTCGATGTGGGGGCTGGTCGTCTCCATCGCGTGCCAGCAGCCGACGACCGGCGCGCCGAGCGCGCAGCCGACGCCCGCGAAGACGAAGCTCACGATCGTCCTCTCCGCGACCGTCGACTTCCTCGATCCGCATGTCACGAGGCGGACCGAGGGGTTCGACGTGCTCGTGAATGTGAACGAGGGACTGCTCGCGCGCGATCCCAAGACGATGCAGCCGATCCCGGCGCTGGCGACGTCGTGGCAGAACCCCGACGCGACGACGTGGATCTTCAAGCTGCGCACCGGCGTCAAGTTCCACAACGGCGAGGCATTCGACGCCGACACCGTGAAGTACAACTTCACGCGCGTCGTCGACCCGAAGCTGCAGAGCACCATCGGCGCGACGCTCGCCGGGATCGTGAAGCAGGTCGACGTCGTCGACCCGACCACCGTGAAGATCACGCTGAGCCAGCCGGCGCCATTCTTCCTCGAGCGCATCGCCCGGTTCTGGTTCGTGCCGCCGAAGGAGTCGGCGGAGAAGGGCAACGACTACGTCGCGCAGCACCCGGTCGGAACCGGCCCCTACAAGTTCGTCGAGTGGAAGCAGCAGCAATCCGTGACCCTCGTGCGGAATGAGGACTACTGGGGGACCAAACCCGCGTTCAAGGACATGGTGTTCCGCGAGATCATCGAGTATCCGACGGCCATTGCCGAGCTCCTCGCGGGCAACGTCGACATCCTGGCGACGGTGCCGCAGGACCAGATCGACGCCGTGAACAAGTCGGGCAAGGCGAAGGTCCAGATCGTCCCATCCCAGGTCGTCGTCGAGGTCGCGTTCGATCAGATGGGACGCACGAGCAAAACGCCCTGGACGGACAAGCGCGTCCGTCAGGCGGCGAACTACGCGGTCGACCGCGAGAGCATCGCGAAGAACCTGATGGGCGGCTACGGGACGCCGCTGCCGGTAAGCGTGAGCCCGCTCATCTTCGGCTACGACGGGTCGATCAAGCCTTATCCGTACGACCCGAACAAGGCGAAGCAGCTGCTGGCCGACGCGGGCTTCGCGAACGGCTTCGACAGCGACTTCCGCATCTATCCGCTCGGCAGCTTCATCGACGAGAAGCTGCTCGCCCAGGCCATCGCGTCGGATCTCGGGAAGGTCGGGATCCGGATGAAGATCATCCAGGTCTCGAGCTCCGAGATCGGTCCGCTCATCCGTGAGGGCAAGGCCGGCCCGGCCTACATCCGGCAGAACGAGAACGCGGGCGCGTTCGACGTCGCGCTGGGCTTCTCGTTCCTGCAGAAGAACGGCACGTTCTCGTACTACCTGAACGAGGACGTCGAGCGGCTGCGTCTGCAGGCCGCCTCCAGCACGAACCCGGACGAGCGCAAGAAGATCTACTCGGACATCCAGAAGATCCTGTATGACGACCCGCCGCACATCTTCGGTTGGGCCGGCTTCGTGCTCAACGGCGTCGCGAATACCGTCGACTACCCATCGCAGCCGGACAACGCCACGCGGCTCTACCTGGCGAAGCCCAAGTAATGACCGACGCGACCTGGCCGTTGCCGGACGTCGAGCTCACCCTCGACGTTCGGCGGACGGCGCTCGTGATCGTGGACATGCAGTACTACGACGCGGATCGGCGCTCCGGGATCGGCCGGAGCCTCGAGGCGGCGCGTCCCGGCTACACGGCCTACTACTTCGACCGTCTCGAGGGGATCGTGATCCCGGCGATCCAGCGGCTGCTCGCGTTCTTCCGCCGGCACGGCCTGCCGGTCGTGTTCCTCACCTACGCGTCCGAGACGGACGACGGGCGGGACCTGAACCCGCTCCTGCGCGCGCGCAATGACCAACGGCGGCGCGCGATCGGCGTGCCGAGCGTCTTCCCGAAGAGCGCGCCCGAGGCGCGGATCCTCGACGCGCTCGAGCCACGCGAAGGTGAGCTCGTGCTCAACAAGACCTCGCAGAGCGCGTTCGTCTCCACGCCGTTCGAGCCGACGCTGCGGGACCTGGGCATCGACGGCGTCCTGGTCACCGGCGTGGTCACGAACGTCTGCGTGGAGGCGACCGCGCGCGACGCCGCGGATCGCGGCCTCAAGACGGTGATCGTCGAGGACGGCTGCGCGGCTTGGGAGCCCACGTTCCACGAGGCGACCCTGCGGAGCTTCCGTAAGTTCCTCGGGCGCGTCGAGGCGGCGAGCGCCATCGAGGCGGAGCTCGCGACCCAGCTCGCTCCTTCCTGATGGCGACCGCGCCGCTCGTCCGCACGCCTCGCATGGGCTATCGCGACATGGCCGCCGCGGGTGCGCGGATCCTCGGCCTGCTCGAGGATCGGTCCGCGCTCTACGTCGTCGCCGTCGCCTGCGGCGTCGTCGGCGGGGCGCTCTCGTGGCTCGTTCCCCTCCTGGTGCGCGACGTGTTCGTCTCGCTCGAGGGCGGTCCAGCCCGGCTGACCGTGGAGACCGCGCTGTGGGCCCTAGTCGTCCTCCAGGTCGTTCGCGGTGCGCTCCGCCACGCGAACGTGTACCTGACGAGCCTCATCGGCTACGACATCGCGCGCGCGGCCCGGGTGAAGCTCTACGCCAAGGTCTCGGAGCTCTCGCTCGGCTTCCTCTCCCGGTCGCGGACCGGAGCGCTCATGGCGCGAGCGGTCGGCGACTGCGACACCTTCGAGATGTTCCTCTACCGGGTCATCCCCGTCGCGGCCATCGCGATGACGGTGCCGATCGGGATGCTCGTCATCCTCCTCGCGCTCGACTGGCGGCTCGGGCTGCTCGCGGCCGTCTTCGCGCCCCTCTCCACGTTCGTGCTGCTGCGGTTCTCCTCGGAGGTTCGCATCCGCTACATGGCGCACCGCGACCGACACGCCGAGGTGACGGCGATGTTCCACGAGGCGCTCTCCGCGCTGCCGGTCATCAAGTCGTTCCATCGCGAGCGCGAGCAGCTCGCGAAGATCCGGGCCAAGGCCGAGCAGTACCGGGACAGCGTGCTGTGGGTCCTGCGCGTCGGTGCGTTCCCGATGTCCATCACGGAGGGCGTCGTGGCGCTGGCGGTCGCGGCCCTCGCCTTCTTCGGCGCGCAGGAAGTGGTCGGGGCACGGCTCGGCGTGCCCGACTACTTCGTCTTCCTCCTCTATGCGCTCTACTTCTACGAGCCGCTCCGCGAGCTGAATCAGGTGAGCGGGCGCTTCCAGAACGCGGTCAACGGGGCGCAGCGGGTCTTCGCGCTGCTCGACGCCGTGCCGGACGTCGTCGACGCTCCCGGCGCCGCGGTGCCCGCCGCGCCGGCGTGGGACATCGCCTTCGAGCGCGTGAGCTTCGCCTACGAGCCCGGGCGCGAGGCGCTGCGGGACGTGTCGTTCCGGGTCGGGGCGGGTGAGGTCGTCGCGCTCGTCGGCCGGTCCGGCTCCGGAAAGACCACCGTGTCGCATCTCGTGGCGCGCTTCTACGACCCGACCGCGGGCCGGGTCCTCATCGGCGGCCGTGACCTGCGCTCGCTGCCCCAGGCCTACCTGCACGCGTCGATCGCCGCGGTGATGCAGGACGTCTTCCTGTTCGACGACACGGTCCGGGAGAACGTCCGTCTCGGGAAGCCGGGCGCCTCCGACGCGGAGGTCGTCGCCGCCGCGCGGGCGGCCAACCTCCACGATGTCGTCGTCGCGCTCCCGCGGGGCTACGACACGCGGGTCGGCGAGCGCGCGGTGCGGCTCTCGGGCGGCGAGAAGCAGCGGCTCTCCGTCGCGCGAGCCCTGTTGAAGGACGCGCCGGTCCTCCTGCTGGACGAGGCGACGTCGAGCGTCGATGCGGAGAGCGAAGCGCTCATCCAGGAGGCCATCACGCGTCTGGCCCGCGGACGCACCGTGCTCGTCATCGCGCACCGCCTCGCGACGGTCCGCGGCGCCGACCGCATCCTCGTGCTCGACCACGGCGCGGTGGTGGAGCAGGGCCGTCACGAGGAGCTCCTCGCGCTCGGCGGGCGCTACGCGCAGACCTACCTCGCCCAGCGCCGGACGCGCGAATGGCAGATCGCCGGATGAGCACGCGGCGCGAGCGCGGCGCTCTCTTCTACCTCGTCTGGATCCTGCGCGGGCTGGCGCCGATCACGGGTCTCTACGTGTTCGCGGTCGCGAGCGGGATCGCCCAGCTGGCGATGGGGCTCGTGTCGCCGCTCGCTCTGCGCGAGATCGTGCGCGCGGTGGAGGGCCGCCCGGCGGCGCCGCTTGCCGTCAGCTTCGCCGCCCTCGTGGTCCTCGCGGTCGCCGACGCGTTCTCCCGCTACGAGGTCATCTATCTCCCGCACCTCGTCGCGTACCGCTACCTCCAGCTCGTGCGGGTCCGTCTCTTCGACCATCTCCAGGGCCTGCACCACGGGTACTTCGGCCGCGAGCACACCGGGGGCCTCATGTCGCGGCTCCTGTCCGACATCGAGGCGCTCGAGCATTTCGTCGCGCATGCCTTCCCGACGACGGTCAAGCACGTCGTGGTCGCGGGGAGCATGGCGGTCGTCCTGTGGATCATCGACCCGGGGATGGCGATCGCGACGCTCGCGCTCCTGCCGGTGAGCGTCGGCACGATGCTCGTCGTCTCGCGCGTCTCGCTCGCCCGCTACCGCGTGCTGCGGCGACTCCTCGGCGAGTTCAACGCGATCCTCGCGGACGGCATCGCCGGGCTGCCGGTCCTCAAGAGCTTCGGACGTGAGCGAGAGCAGCTCGGCAAGGTGCGCGCCAAGGCCGCGCAGGTGCAGGAGGGCATCGCCGCGCAGCTGCTGGTGCGCGATCTGCCCGTCACCGCGACCGAGACGGTCTCGGGCCTGGCGACCGCGCTCGTCCTCTTCGTCGGCGTCGGGCGCGTCCGCGCCGGCACCCTCGACCTCGCCGACCTCTTCGTGTTCGTCCTCTACTCGCTCACGTTCTACCGGCCGTTCCTCGAGCTCACGACCGTCTTCGATCGGCTCCAGGACTCCGTGACCGGCGCGGAACGGGTCCATGCGCTGCTCGAGACCGCGCCGGACATCGCCGACGCGCCCGGAGCCACCGCTCCGACCGCACCGGCCTGGGATGTCGAGCTGCGGGGCGTGACGTTCGGCTACGAGCCGGGCACGGACGTGCTCCGCGACGTGAGCTTCCGGATCGCCCAGGGCGGCGTGACGGCGCTCGTCGGGCCGAGCGGAGCGGGGAAGAGCACGATCGCGGCGCTCGTCGCCCGCTTCTACGACGCCCGCGAGGGCGAGGTCGTCGTCGCGGGCCAGGATGTGCGGACCCTGCCGCTCGCGTTCCTGCGGCACAACGTCGCGATGGTCCTGCAGGACGTCTTCCTGTTCCACGACACGATCCGCGAGAACATCCGCTTCGGCCGGCTCGAGGCGAGCGACGCGGAGATCGAGGCCGCCGCCAGGGCCGCGCAGATCCACGACCTCATCGTCTCGCTCCCGGATGGCTACGACACCCAGGTCGGCGAACGCGGCGCGCGCCTGTCCGGCGGCGAGAAGCAGCGGCTCTCGATCGCCCGCGCGCTCCTGAAGGACGCGCCCATCCTCGTCCTGGACGAAGCGACCTCGAGCGTCGACGTCGAGAACGAGGAGCTCATCCAGCGGGCGATCGCCGAGCTCACCCGCGGGCGTACCGTCCTGGTCATCGCCCATCGACTCTTCGCCATACGCGGCGCCGATCAGATCGTCGTGCTGGGCGACGGCCGCGTCGTCGAGAAGGGCCGCCATGACGCGCTCATGGCGCGGGATGGGCCCTACGCGGCCGCGTATCGCGCCCAGGAGATCGCGACCGACTGGCAGATCGCCTCGGCGGCGATCGCCGGGCGGCACTGACCCAGCGGGCGCTCAGAGCTGGAGCGGGACCGCATCCCGGGCGGCGCGGTACGCGACCTCGCCGTCCTTCAACACCAGCCGCGGTGACCCGAGCACGCGGAGATCGCCGAGCGGGTCGCCGTCGACGGCGACGATATCCGCGCATTTCCCAGGCTCGAGGGTGCCGACATCGTCGCGGCGGCAGAGCCGCGCACCGACGCGGGTCGCGGCCTCGATCGCCCCCTCCGGCCCCAGGCCGAGCTCCGCGAGGGCGGCGATCTCACCGTAGAGGCGCAGCCCGTAGAGATCCGTGCCCGTCGCGAGCGCGACACCCTTCTCGATGGCCGACCGCACGACGCCGCGGTGCCGCTCGTTCCGCTCCGAGGTGCCGTGCTGGCTCGCCGCCCAGCTGGTCCAGCACGGCACGAAGATGACGCCGTGCTTCGCCATCTCGTCGAGCACCGTCGGGTCCTCGTGCAGGCCGAGGCCATGCTCGATGGCGTCCGCTCCCGCCTCGATCCCCGTCCGGACGTCCGCGGGCGTCATCGCGTGGAACGTGATCGGCTTGTCCGCGGCGTGCGCGACCTCCGTCGCCGCACGCAGCTCCTCGACCGTGAACGCGCGCGCCTCGATCGCGCTCGTCACGCTGCGGGGCACCTTGACCTTGATGAAGTCGGCGCCCTCGTCCAGCAGCTCGCTCGCGACGCGCGCGACCGCGGCCGCGTCGTCGGCCTCGCGGCTCATCGAGAGCGGCGCTGCCTTCTCCTGCGCCGGCTGGATGACCTGGACGCACGTGATGACGCGCGGCCCGCGCGCGACCCGGCCCTCGATGGCGCCGCGCAGCGCGACGTTGAGGCTGGCGTACGCGCCGCAGTCGCGGGTCGTGGTGATCCCCTCGGCGAGCGAGACGAGCGCGGCCTGCGCGGCGCGCACGAGCTGGAGCCGATCCTCCTGCAGGTGGAGGTCGTAGTACTTGCCGCGCATGTGCTTCAGCGCGAGATGCTCATGCGCGTTGACGAGGCCCGGTAGGAGCGTGGCGCCGTCCAGGCGGACGACGTCGGCGCCATCCGCGGCGAGGTCGCCGCTGCGGCCGACCGCGGTGATGCGTCCGTCGGCGATGAGGATCGCCGCGTCCCGACGGAGCGGCGCCCCGGTGCCGTCGAGGATCGCGTCCGCGAGCAGGAGCGTCGTCAGATCGGCACCGGCACGAAGACGTAGCGCCCGAGGTTCTCGACGTACGGCATCCAGGAGGCCCAGCCGTCCCAGTACTGCGGGCGGGTCTTGGGCTCGCTCGCCGTGATCTTCTCGCGCATCGTCGCGTCGTCCTCGAACACCTGGATCTGGAGGTAGAAGCGCGGATCGCCCGTGAGCGCCCAGTAGCGCTCCACGCCGGCCAGCGGGACGTCGCGGAGCTCCTCCGTCCACATCCGCTCGCTCCAGCGGTTCCACTCGTCCTCCTTCTCGGGGACGAGGGTCAGGCGCTCGACGATGAGCGGACGCGCTCCGTCGTTCGACGAACGCTTCCCTGCCGACCAGATGAGCGCGTACGGCTGAGCCGAGAGGTCGCGCATGTCCGCCGCGAATGCGTGCCATCCCTCGCGGATCCGCGTTGTCGCCTCGCGGGTCGCAGGCGTCCACCGGGTCGCATCCTTGAAGTCGTAGAAGGTGAGCCGGATGAGGTCGTCCTTCTCCTCCTTGTAGTGGCGCACGCCGGCGAGCTCCGGGATCGCCTTGCGGAGCGCCGGGATGTGGTCCTTCGTGAGCCAGTCCGAGTAGCGCTCGACGTGGCGAGCGACGGTGATCCGCTGGCGGACGACGTACGTGAGCGAAGGCGAGCCCATCGACCCTCCCCGACCTGCCGTGAACGACGGCGCGAGCCGAGGCTAGGAGCGCGTCCCGCGTATGGTCAACCAGGACGGCCGTTCCCGCGCGCGGAACGCCGAGCGTCGGCCGGCACCGATGAGTTCTCGCTTCGGCCGCCGTCTAATGGGACGAATCCCCGGGCTCGGGAAAGGAACGGGAGGAAGTTCGTGGATACAGTTCGCTCGACCGACGGCACCACCATCGCGTTCGACCGCTCGGGCGACGGTCCGCCCGTGATCCTCGTGGTCGGCGCGTTCAACGATCGATCGACCGGTGCGCCATTGGCTCGATACCTCGAGCGACGCTTCACGGTCTACAACTACGACCGGCGAGGTCGCGGCGCGAGCGGCGATCACGCGCCATACGCCATCGACCGCGAGCTCGACGATCTCGACGCGCTGATCGTCGAGGCCGGCGGCCCGGCGGCGGTGTTCGGCTATTCCTCGGGCGCGATCCTCGCGCTTCAGGCGGCGGCTCGGAGGCTGCCGATCTCCAGGCTCGCCCTGTACGACCTCCCGCTCATCGTCGGCGGCGCTGCTCGTTCTCCCGTCGACCACGCGGCCCCGCTCGCGGACCTGATCGCGGCCGGACGCCGCGGGGACGCGGTCGAGTACTTCCAGGCGAAGGTGGTCGGCATCCCCGAGGACGTCGTCGCGCAGCTGCGGCACGCGCCGTTCCGAGCGGGGCTCGAGGCGATCGCCCACACCCTCGTCTACGACGCGACGCTCCTCGGCGACGGGTCGCTGCCAAGCGAGCTCGCGCGCTCCGTCGCCGTACCGACCCTCGTGATCGCCGGCGGCGCGGGCGCCCCGTTCATGCGGGAGACCGCGGACGCCCTCGCGGCCGCCCTCCCCGATGGGCGATCGCTGATCCTCGAAGGGCAGACCCACGACATCGTCCCGGAGGTCCTCGGCCCCGCGCTGGAACGGTTCTTCGCGGGCGCGGCGGACGTGAGGGCCGATGTCTCTGCCCGGTCCTGAGGCGCGTCCGTCGCGCTCCGAGGGGTATCGCGGCAACGTCTGGCGGTTCTTCGTCTTCAACGGGCTGCTGTATTTCCTCCTCTGGGTCCCGATCTGGGTCGTGTTCCTCCAGCGGAAGGGAGTGAGCCTCAGCCAGATCGGGCTCCTCGAGGCGGGGGCGTGGCTCATCGCGGCCGCGGTCGAGGTGCCGACGGGCGCCATCGCGGACCGCTGGGGCCGCAAGGCGGCGATCGCGATGGGAGCGGGCCTCTACTCGATCGCGATGTTCCTCGTTCTCACCGAAGTGCTCTCACCCTTCTTCCTGGTCGGGTATGCGCTCTGGAACAGCTCGTTCGCGTTCGTGGGCGGCGCGGATTCCGCGTTCCTCTATGACAGCCTGAGGGCGGATGGCCGGACCTCCGAAGCCGCCCAGCAGTCCGGCCGGTATCTCGCGGTGCAGCAGGCGTCGCAGGGAGCGGGTGCGGTGCTCGGCGCATGGATCGCCACGATCGACATCACGCTCTGTTTCACGATCGCCGGCGCATGCGGCCTCGCCGCGACGGCGATCGCGCTCACGTTCAAAGAACCGCCGCGACTCGAAGAAGGCGAGACGCAGCTCGGCTACTGGCGGAACCTGCGCGTCGCGATCGGCATCGCGTCGGTCCGACCGGTCGTGCGGTGGCTGCTGCTGCTCGGCGCGGTCCTACCGCTTGTGCCGCTCGTGATCTACTACGTGCTGCTCCAGCCCTACGCCCTTGGCGTGGGCCTGCCGATCGCGTGGCTCGGCGTGGTGGTGCTCGCCGTGCAGGTCGCGACCGTGTCCGCCTCATGGCTCGCGCACCGCACCGAAGGACGCGTCCCCCTGCCGACGCTCGTCGCGATCGGCATCGTGCTGCTGCTCGTGGCGGGCGCGGTGCTCGGTGCGTTCCCTTCGATCCCGGTCCTCGCCTTCGTTCTGCTGTTCGCGCTCGTTCCCGCGACGCTCCAGCCGCTCCTCGCGACCCGGCTCAACGTCTTGATCCCGAGCACGCAGCGCGCGACGGTCCTGTCGCTGAGCGGGCTGGTCACGGAGCTCGGGCTCGCGGTCACGATGCCGACGATGCTCGCGCTCGCGGACGTTCTGGGCGCGCCCTCGGCGACCGGCGCGGGCGCGGCGCTCTTCGGGCTGGCCGTGATCCCGCTGTTCCTGCTCTGGCGGTCCGCCGAGCGTCGCATGCCGCCGGGGACCACGCCGTCCTTGATGACCGCGGGCGCGAACGTGTAGGCGTCGGAGGGTACTGTCGTTCCTCAGCGATGAATGACGAGGCTGTCCCCGCGTGACGAAGGTGCGCGGCGGTGCTCCGACCGTGAGCGAGCGCCTCGCGACGTACGCGACCGAGCTGCGGTTCGAGGACCTGCCCGCGGCCGTGATCGACAAGGCGAAGGACCACTTCGCCTACAACCTCGCGCTCGCGTTCAGCGGTCATTCCGCACAGAGAGGGCCGGTCGCCCTGCGCTTCGCCTACGCGCTCAGTGAAGGGGGCGGACACGCGACGATCGTCGGCGCGCATCGCAAGGCGCTCCCGCTGGATGCCGCATTCGCGAACTCCGCGCTCATCGCGGGTCCGCTCGATGACACGTCGGAACCCTCCGGCGTGCACGCGGGCGTCGTGATCTTCCCCGCGGCCTGGGCGGTGGGCGAGCAGCGGCGCGCTTCGGGGAAGGAGGCGTTGACCGCGGTCGTGTTGGGCTACGACGTCATGTGCAAGCTCGCGGATCCGATCGGGGACCTGGGGAGCTACAGCCGTCGAGCGAATCACGCCTTCGCGCCTTTTGGAGCTGCGGCGACCGCCGGACGGCTGATGGGCCTGAGCCGCGAAGGGATGGCCCTGGCCATGGGCCACGCCGGGCACGCCGGCATGGGCGTCGTCGAAGGCTCGGAATTCGGTTGGCACGTGCAGGGTCGTCTCACCCGGGCGGGCATGCTCGCCGCATCGCTGGCGGCCGCCGGCGCGCCGACCGCGCCGACGACGATCGAAGGGGCGCACGGGTTCTACCAGGCCTTCTACGGCGGGGTGCCTGAGGGCTTGAACGTCAGCCTGGACGCGCTCGGCGGCGAATTCGCGATCACCGAGACGACCACGAAGGAATACACCGCGAGCGGGGCCAACATCCTCGCGATGCTCGCGGCGCTCGAGCTCGTCACGTCCGGCAGCTTCGACCCAGCCGCGATCGCCGACGTCCGCGTGGTCCTCTCGGAAGAGCGCCGGGGGCGAGACGCGTACTTCGAGAGCGAGCTCGAGACGAACCCGATCGGATCCTTGCGCTTCCGGATCGCCGCGATCCTGTTGGATCGGCGCATCGACGAGTCTCGGATCGATCAGCTGCATTCCCAGGAGATGCGATCGCTGCTCGGGAAGATCCGGCTCGACTACGAGCCCGGCCACACCGTGCGGATCTTCGGCAGGGACGCCCCATCGACCGCGTACGGTCGTGTGGAGATCGCGACGACCGACGGGCGCACCTTCGTCGCCGAACGTGACCGGTACATGGCGCCTCGCGGCGACTGGAATGCCTGGCTGCGCCGGGATGGCGAGCGCGTTCTACCCGCGGAGCGGTTGCGCCAGCTGATCGATCTCGTGACGCACCTTGAGGACGTCGACGACGTATCCAAGGTGCTGCGCGCGGCCACCGCGGAGGTCGATCGGTATTGATATCTGCGGAATTGGTCGGATTCGGGCTGCAATGTGACCCAGGCGACGGTCACCACGTGGCGCAGGCGGTGTGGTGGCCCCGGGACGACGCCATGCTGAGCTCGGAACGCCGAAGAAGCGGGAGAGCATCGTGATCACGACCAGCCGTGAAGAGCTACGAGGCAAGCTGCGTGGCTACCTGGACCGGGACGACAAGCTTCGGGCCGTGGCCACCTGCACGAAGCGTCGATTCGACGCCACGAAGGCGTTGACCGCTCATAACTGGGAGCACATCTATCGCGATACCTTGAACGCGATCGTCATCGGCGAGGCCGAAGGCGCCGATATGTCCGTGGTCCTGCCGGCGATCGTGATGCACGACATCGGGCACCTCTACGGACCCCCGAAAGACCACGGGCCTCGCGGCGCCGACAAGCTGCCGGAGTATCTGGAAGCGGCTGGGATCTCCTACTCGGCGGACGAGATCGCGAGACAGGCGAGCTGCATCCGCACGCACAAGGGCAACACCTTCGGTCAGCGCCCCGACGGTCTCGAGGCGAAGGTCGTGGCCGACGCCGACCTGCTGGAGAAGTTCGGCGCGCTCGGCGTGTACCAGAGCATTCGATCGTACGCGGAGTTCGACTGGCCGCTCGGGAAGGTGATCGAGACGCTCGGGAAGATCCATCGGGATCGGGCCACCCGCTCGACGCTGGAGACCGCGACGGGCAGACGCCTGGCCGAACCTGGCCGGCAGATGGCGGCGGATTTCCTCCACGAGCTCGAGCGCGCCGCCGCGCCCTACGGTGATCACTCGCTCTAGGCTGGGTCCTTTCCGCCCGGTCCGTTGACTACATCGACGCTGCCTGAAGCTCCTCGAGCAGTGCTTCGGACCGAGCGACCTTGTCCTGAATTCCGGCCGGTGACCAGTGCCGAAGCCCCCACTCGAGGAACACGATGAGCCGAGCGGCGACGCAGACGAGCAGCCCGTCAGCACCCACGAGCGTCCGACATTCGGTCTCCAGCCGCTGCCGGGAACCGATGGAGGAGTCAGCCCATGCGTCGTCCGCCGCCGCACCGACGAGCAGAGACGCGAGGTCGTAGGCGCGGGTCCCGCGTCCGGCGTGCGCAGCGTCGATGAGGTGGGCGGTGCCACCGCGCACGAGCACGTTCCAGAGAGTGAAGTCGCCGTGCACGAGGTCGGTATCAGGGAGGACGAGCCCGCGCGCCCCGGCGGTCGCACGTTCGAGCCTGTCGCCGAGCGGAGCGGTCTCCGCGTGAGTGCGTAGACGTGCCGCGTCACCGGCCTCGTTCTCGAACACGACGCGGCGGATGTATGCGGACCAGCTGCGCCCCGCATTCGGACGAAGTCCGGCTTGGATCCGGTTCGCCGCGAGCAGCTGGTCGAGCAGGCCAGAGTCGAGCCGCGTGGGCCGGGTGCCGTCGATGAACTCCTCGAGGATGTATGCGCCCTCGTCCGGGAGCGGCCCGAAGGCGAGCCACCTCGGCGTCGGCCATCCACGCGCTCGTCCCGTCTCGATCGCGCGGGCGGTCTCGGCCAACTGGTCGGCCGCGACGTTCCGCGTGTGCCACTTGAGCACGGCCCGCTCGCCGTGCGGGTCGGTCAGCTCGTAGGCCCCCTGCTGGGAGCCGCCGGGGAGCCGGCGGACGACGGACCACGACCCGTTGGTCCGATCGTTCGCGATCCGGAGTACCACGTCGACTTCCGCCATCGTCGCCGACGGCCTCCCGAGCTCGTTCAGGACGGACCGGAAGAGAACGTCCGCCGTCCGCGCCTTCGCCGCGATGTCGCCGAGCGAGCCGATCTGATGGAGATATTCGAGCCGCCGGCGGATCGGCTCCGGCACCTGGTCGGAGATGTGGACGAGCCCGTGGTCGGCCCTCAGGGGGACGTACCGGAGACGAACGAGTTCGACGAGCGGACGCAGCACGAACTTCTGGTAGCACGCCCAGGCCTCGAGGAACCTCTCCCGTTCGACGTACTTCAGGACCCGGGACCGCTGCGCGTAGCGCGCCTGCAGAGCGCGAAGACGCGCCGCCTTGGCGGCTTCCTGGGTCGGGGTGTCAAGGACGCCGAGGCGAACGACGTGCGCCTTGTCGAAGATCACGAGCGGTCGGTCGTCGGCTCCCTCCCAAAACGTCGCGTTGCGGCTGTGGCGCTGCACGGTCGCGTCGATGAGCAGGTGGTCAGCGCTCCGATCGATGTGGAACACCTTGTACCAGAGGTACGGATTCGGGCGTTCAAGCTCCGAGATCAGGTCGAGTCTGCCCAGCGCATCCAGCGCGGCCTCGATGTCCGAGAGCACCGCGACCTCGGTGCCGTCGGCAACGTCCATGACGAAGTCGAGATCGGCAAGTTCATCGGCGGCGCCGGCCGCGATGGAGCCTTCGATCCAGAACGCGAACACCCGCGGATCCGACTCGAAGCGTCGTCGCAGCGCCTCGATGACATCCCCGTGCGTGATCATGGCCGTACCGTAGCGTTCACAGCCGCGAGCAGGATCGCGTCACACGCACGCGGCAGCTGAGCCTCGTGCACCCGGGATAGGCTCGCTCGCCGAGATCACGAGCGCGACGGCGTTCGCGTTCTGAGGAAACCGGGGAGGTGAGTTCGTGACGGCTTACCGGATCGCCGTCATTCCGGGCGACGGGATCGGTAAGGAGGTCGTGCCGGTCGGTCTGGCCGCCGCGCGACGGGCGCTCGAGGTCGCCGGTTCGCAGGGGATCGAGACGACGGATCTCGATTGGTCGTGCGAGCGCTACCTGCGCCAGGGCTCGATGATGCCGAGTGATGGCCTCACGACCATCGCGGATCATGACGCCATCCTCTTCGGGGCCGTCGGTTCGCCGAGCGTGCCGGACCACATCAGCCTGTGGGGGCTCCTGCTTCCGATCCGTCAGGCCTTCGACCTCTACGTGAACCTTCGCCCTATCCGGGTGCTCGACGGCATCCCCTCGCCGCTCCGGCTGGGGACACCCGAGACCGTCGACATGCTCTTCATCCGGGAGAACACGGAGGGCGAGTACTCGGGGGTGGGTGGCAGGTTCCACGAAGGCTCACCCGATGAGGTCGCCCTCCAGACCGCGGTGTACACGCGCCGCGGGATCGAGCGCGTCGCGCGCTACGCCTTCGCGCGGGCCCGCGATCGGGGCCGCAGGCTCGCCTCGGTCACCAAGTCGAACGCGATCCAGTACACGGCCGTGCTCTGGGACGAGGTCGTGGCGGAGGTCGCCCGCGACTTCGCCGACGTCGAGCTGACGAGCTACCTCGTCGATGCGGCCGCTGCCCGCATGGTCAGCGACCCCGGGTCGCTCGATGTCGTCGTGGCCAGCAACCTCTACGGTGACATCCTCACCGACCTGGGCGGCGCGCTCCAGGGCTCGCTCGGACTCGCCGCCTCGGCGAATCTGGATCCCTCCCGGCGCCATCCGTCGCTCTTCGAGCCGGTCCACGGGTCGGCGCCGCAGATCGCAGGACGCGGCATCGCCAATCCCATGGCCACGGTATGGGCCGCCGCACTGATGCTCGAGCACCTTGGCGAGCGCGATGCGAGCGCGCTCGTCCTACGCGCGCTCGAACGCGTCGCCCGCGACGGCCCGCGCACGGCGGACGTCGGCGGACGAGCAGCGACGTCCGAGGTCGCGACCGCGATCATCGGAGCAGTAGGGGTCGACGACCCGGCTTGACGCCGACGCGAGCGGCCATCCACCGAGCCGACGTCAAACACAGAAGAGAGGAGACAGCGCAGATGAGTTCCGCCTCAAAGGGTGCATGGGGGAGCAAGACGGAGGGTGTGGGCCGCTACGCGGACGTGAACGGGATCAAGCTCTACTACGAGCGGCAGGGAGCGGGCCGTCCGCTCATCCTGCTGCACGGCGGTCTCGGCTCGATGGAGATGTTCGGCCCGAACCTCGCGACGCTCGCCCGCGCCCGGGAGGTCATCGCCGTCGATCTGCAGGGCCACGGCCGGACCGCCGACATCGATCGCCCGCTCAGCGTCAAGGCGATGGCGGACGACATCGCGGCCTTGATCGAGCATCTGAAGCTCGAGCGGCCCGACGTCATGGGGTATTCGCTGGGCGGCGGGGTCGCGCTGGCGACGGCCATCCGACACCCGGAGGTCGTGGGCAAGCTCGTGCTCGTCTCGACGGTGTTCAAACGAAGTGGGTTCTATCCGGAGATCCTCACGCAGCAAGGGCAGGTGGGTGCCACGGCGGCCGAGGCGATGAAGCAAACGCCGATGTATCAGCTCTACGCGAGCATCGCACCGAGGCCTGAGGACTGGCCGCGGCTCCTGGACAAGATCGGCGCGGCCATGAAGGAGGACTTCGATCTCTCCGCGGAGATCGCCGGGATCACGGCGACGACCATGGTCGTGGCGGGGGATGCCGATATCTTCCCGCCAGCGCATGCCGTCGAGCTCTTCGGGCTCCTCGGTGGCGGCAAGCGAGACGGAGGCTGGGATGGATCGGGACGCCCGAGATCGCGGCTCGCCATCCTGCCCGGACTGACGCACTACACGCTCTTCAGCGCACCGGCGCTGGCGTCCACGGTCATCCCGTTCCTTGACGAGCCGACATCGTGAGCGGCGCTGCGCCGAACGAGCCGCCGCGTGGGCCCGCCGATGGTGGTCTCGGACGCCCAAGGCCACGTTTCCGGGTCACGCGTCGGTCGCCGCTTGCGAAACCGGGCCGCCGGGCAGGTGCGGACTGGATATTTCGCGGAGAATCCTCGCCGCAGAACGCCTAGCCTCGATCTGCTGTGACCACGACCCGAACGGGCACGCCCGAGGTCGCCAAGGGCCGAACGACCGGCCGCGCCGCGCCCGCCCGAGCGGAAGGCGTGACCGAGATCCGTATCCGCGATGCGGCGCTCGACGATGTCGCCACCATGGCGCGCATCCGAGCGGCGGCGAGCGCGGTCGCGTACCGGGGGATCGTGCCGGATGAGATCCTCGACCAACCCGAGGACGTCTTCATCGAGCGTGTCCGCCCATTCTTCGTCTCGCCGACATCCCATTCCGTACGGCTTGTCGCCGAGGATCGTGGCGACCGCGTCGGGTTCCTGATGGCCGGACCTGAGCGGGACGGAGATGCGATCTACCGCGCCGAGGTGTACCTCATCTACGTCGATCCCGGCGCGCAGGGACGGGGCGTGGGTCGGGCGCTGATCCGCGCGGCGGCCCGCGGTCTGCTCGCGCGTGGGATACGGTCGATGCTGCTGTGGACGCTGCGCGAGAACACGAGCGGGCGCGGCTTCTACGACCGGCTCGGTGGGACTGTGCTGCGTGAACGGTGGTCCGAACCGAGCAGGACGTGGTCTGTCGCGTACGCCTGGCAGGACCTTGCCGTCCTCGCGCGCTGAGACCCGGATGCCCCGTCGCGACGACGCGGCCGACACCGTGCGTCCGTCCGTGCGCGCGAGGCGAGGGCCCGGCGGAGCGCACGACGGTGAGCGACTGCCGGTCGAGGACTGGCCCGACAGCACTCCGGCGCCCCGCACGCTGTTCGGGACACCACCGTGCTTCGACCTCGATCAGCTGAACGCACAGGTCGCGTTCATCGGCGTCCCATACGACCTTGGCACCGGGGTGCCGGGCGCGCGCTTCGGACCGAACGGTCTGCGCGACGTGCGCACGTACGTGTACTCGAGCAACGACGGACGGGCCACCGCGGTGGGCTACTACGACATCGAGACCGATCGCCGGCGCCTCGGCGGCGTGACGATGGCGGACTGCGGCAACGTGTCGATCGTCCCGGCCGACGTCGAACGCAACTTCTGGCGGGTCACGCGGTCGGTGCGGCGGATCCTCGCGCGGGGCCCGCTGCTCGTGGCGATCGGCGGCGACCACTCGATCACGCCCGCGGTGGTGCGCGGCTTCGATCGCTACGAGAAGGTCGACATCGTCCACTTCGACGCGCATCCTGACTTCAGCGACCACGTGCAGGGCCTCCACTGGACGAACGGCATGTCCATCAGGCGCTGCGCGGAATTTCCCTGGGTGGGCGACATCACGCACATCGGCCTGCGCGTCGCGAAGGCCCGCGACGCCGTGGAGGATGCGCGCGAGCGCGGGAACGGGATCGTCACCGCCGACCACTTCCGGGAGCTCGGGCCGGAGGCGGCGATGGAGGTCGTCCCCCGTTCGGAGGCCCTCTATGTCACGTTCGACATCGACGTCATGGACGCGACGCTCTGCCGTGGCACGGGAGCGCCCGAGTTCGGCGGGTTCACCTACCTCGAGATGCGGGCGGCGCTGCGTGCCCTGGCCCGACGCGGGA
>WNGF01000846.1_pt1 | contig 45228 bp, 39 predicted proteins | sample 5400641 | NCBI WGS metagenome assembly WNGF01 (sample SAMN13153371, study PRJNA577476) | soil metagenome | isolation source: 80 cm soil or saprolite under grassland replicate 2 | place: USA:California | collected 2016-06-15 | reverse complement strand
GGCGATCGCGCGAGACGCGACCGTGGCGGGCCCGCACGAAGCGCACGAGTCGGTCCTCGCGAGCGTTGCGCGGGCCGAAATCCACGTGGCCGCCCTCCGAGGGGAACGGCTCGTAGCGGCCGGCGATCGAGAAAAGCGCCGCCTGGCCGAGCCCGGTGCCCGCCCCGATCAACCCGATCGGACCTTCCGGCTCGGCCTCGCCGCGCGAGAGCACAGCCACGTGGCGAGGAGAAACGTAGGCGAGGCCGAGCGCCGCGGCCACGAAGTCGTTGACGAGGGACACGCGCCGCATGCCGAGGCCCCGCGCGAGCCGCCGTTCCTCCAGGATCCACGGGAGCTTCGTGACGTGGGCCCGGCCCGCCCGAACCGGCCCGGCGACGCCGAAGGCCGCGATCTCCGGCGGCCGGCCTTCGCGGGACAGAAAGTCGGCGAGGATGTCCTCGAGGCATGCGTACTCGCCGCTGGCATAGCGGGCGTGCCTGCCGACCTTCAGGCGCCGCGCGGTCACCTCGATGAACGCGACCGACGTCTTCGTGCCGCCGATATCGCCGGCCAGAACTCTCATAAAGATGAAGTTATCGCAGCGTGATCGCAACGTGATCGCAGCGTGATCGGGTGAAGTGAAGGCAGATGAGTGAAGGGAGGGACCCACTTCACCCGATCGTCCTTCACCTTCACGGCGATCCCGTTGCGTTCACGCTGCGATCCCGCTGCGTTCGATGCCAGCTGTCCAGGTCAGGTGCCAGGCGAGACTCTGGCCGATGAGCCATCTTGAAGGCAAAAAAAAGCCCCGGGTCGGGGTGGGGCCGCCCGGGGGGCGAAAGGAGGAGGTGAGGTTTTTGTCCCTCGGCGAATGGGAATAGCAATTGAGCGGCCAACCGGCTCGAATCGACTAAGCGATTGAAACGACTGGATCTTGCGGGGCGATCGCACCAGACGAACTGACGATAATTGGCAGATCGGAGCGCAAGATGGTCTCTTAACAGGGCGTTGCAGGTTCTTCGTCAATAATGCAGCGCCGGTGATCAGTCGCTCGCGCGGCATCCGGAAGAAGACGCCGCTCGCCGCCCTCCTCTTCGCCCTCGTTCTCACGGGCAGCGGCTGCTCTTACATTTTTTCCGAGAAGCGCACGTTCTATCAGTACGAGCCGGTCTACGGCGTCGCCAGTCCCGAGTTTCTCCGATCGCTCGAGGTGCTCGGCACTCCGATGGTTGCGGACAACGCCGCTGCGCTCTGCGAGAACGGGGAGGCCTGCTTCGGTGCGATGCTCGACGCGATTCGCGGAGCTCAGAGCAGCGTCAACCTGGAGATCTACATCTTCGACCACGGCGAGGTCGCGACGCGTTTTGCCGAAGCGCTCGCCGAGCGGGCGCGTGCCGGCGTGGAAATCCGCGTGCTCGTCGACTCCTTTGGCTCGAACCTCGGGCCTCTGCAGGGCCTGCTGACGGCGGCGGGGGCGAAAGTCTACGAGTACAAGCCGCTGCGCATCTACTCGATCTTCCGGGTCGGCAACCGGACGCACCGCCGGATCCTGACGGTGGACGGCCGGATCGGGTTCACCGGCGGTATCGGCATCGACGACCGCTGGAAGGGGGACGCACGCAACCCGAACGAGTGGCGCGACACGATGGTGCGCGTGGAAGGCCCGGTCGTGGCCGAGCTCCAGCACATTTTTCTCGAGGACTGGCTGCACACGACGGGGGAGGTTCTTCACGGCGACGGGCAGTTTCCGCGAGTCCCGCCCGCGGGAGACCAGCTCGCTCAGGCCGTGGCGAGCTCGCGTACGGACCAGAGCTCCATCGCCAAGCTCGCGTTCTACATGGCGATTCAGGCCGCCCGCGAGCGGATCTGGATCGAGAACGCCTACTTCGTTCCCGACCGGCAGATCCGCGAGGGTCTCCTGCGGGCCGCCGTCCGTGGCGTGGACGTCAAGATCATCGTGCCCGGCAAGTACATCGACAGCCCCAACGTGCGCCTGGCCTCGCGGTTCCGCTACGGCGAGCTCCTGGACGGAGGCGTGCAGATCTACGAGTTCCAGCCCACGATGATGCACAACAAGGTGATGGTGGTGGACTCGATCTGGGCGTCCATCGGCTCGATCAACTTCGTCAACCGCTCGATGAGAAAGAACGCCGAGGTGAGCGTGACTGTCTACGACCGTCCGTTCGCGGCCTTGGTCGAGCACATGGTGGAGAGAGACCTCGCCCGCTGCGATGTCCTGTCGAAAAAGGCCTGGAAGAGGCGCGGCCTGCTGCCGCGGATCGGCGAGCTGTTCTTCTGGCTGCTATCTGACAACTATTGAGTGTCGGACATCAGTTGTCCATCCGAGCCGGTACAATCGCCTCGATGATCCACGAAGCCCTCAAGTTGGACCGGCCGCTCGTCGTCTTCGACACGGAGACCACGGGAACGAACTCGCGCTCGGACCGCATCGTGGAGATTGCCTGCCTGAAGATCCATCCGGACGGGCGGCGGGAGGAGTGGGTGCGGCGCTTGAATCCGCGCATGCCGATTCCGGCGGCCTCGACAGCCATCCACGGCATTGTCAACGCAGATGTGAAGGACGCGCAGACGTTCCAGGACGTGGCGCACGAGCTCGCGCGCTTCCTGGAAGGGTGCGACCTGGCCGGTTACAACATCTCCGGCTTCGACCTGCCGGTCCTGCGCACGGAATTCCTGCGCGCCGGCGTCGCCTTCGAGGTCACCGACCGGCGTCTCGTGGACGCCCAGCGCATCTTCTTCGCGAAAGAGCCGCGCCACCTCTCCGCCGCGGCGCGCTTCTATTGCCAGGCGGAGCACGAGGGCGCTCACGGCGCGCTGGCCGACGCGGTGATGACGCTGAACGTCCTGGCCGGCCAGCTCTCGCGGTACGCCGAGCTGCCTCGCTCCGTGGCCGAGCTCCACGAGCTCTACTGCGCCGGCCTCGACCAGGATCTCGATCCGGAGGGCCGGTTCCGGCTCGTCAAGGGCGAGCCGACGGTCAACTTCGGCAAGAACCGCGGCAGGGCGTTGAAAGACATCAGCCGCGAAGAGCCGGGCTTTCTGCGCTGGATCCTGAAGGGAGATTTCTCGCAGCCCGTCAAAGAGCTCGCCCGCAAGTACCTGCCTCCGGAAGAAGACCTGTTCCGGCGCTAGCCCTGCGGCGCTGATCCGCGCGAGGCTTGAGCCGCCAGAAGCGACCTCAGTCGCTCGAGATCGATTGGCTTAGTCAGGTGCGCATCGAATCCACCGGTGAGAGCCTGTCGGAGGTCGTCCGGATCGCCGTAGCCGGTCAGCGCGACGAGAAAGATGTCGTCCCCACCGAGGAGACCGCGGAGCCGCCGGGCGACGTCGTATCCGTCCAGACCGGGCAGACCGATGTCGATCAGAGCGATTTGCGGCCGCTTCTCGACGGCTCGTTCGATTCCGTGAACGCCGTCGTCGGCCGAGTCCACGGCGTGACCCCACTGCTCGAGCAGCCCGCGGAGTCCTTCACGCAAGTCCCCGTCGTCTTCCACAAGGAGTATCCGGCAGCCCGAAACTTCCTCCGGCGACGAAGACGGCGCAGGGACCGAGGTTTCGACGCCGGACCCCCGACGCGCCAGCCGCCGGACCGCCGCCTTCAGCTCGAGCGGTTCGAAAGGCTTCGGCAGATGCATCTGAAAGCCGGCCGAGAGGGATCGGATCCGGTCTTCTTCACGCGCATAGGCCGAGACCGCAATCGCCGGTGTGAGGCCGCCTTCTTCGGGCGGCCGGTGGCGAATCCGGCGCAGCAGAGAGTAGCCATCCTCGTCGGGCATCGCGATGTCGCTCACGAGAACGTCCGGGCGCGAGGACGTCAGCTTCTCGAGAGCCTCCGAAGCGGATTCCGCGACTGTCACCTCGGCTCCCGCCGCGCGAAGAATGGCAGTCAGAAGGTCGCGGCTGTCGGCCGCGTCCTCGACGGCGAGAATCTTGACGCCCGAGAGATCCAGAGAGTCCTCAGAGGCGGAGGCAGCCGCCTCGACCGGTTCGGCCTGCCTTTTCTCGAGAGCTTCCAGGCCGAGGGCGACGGCCGGCAGGAAAACCCGAAACCGGGAACCCCGGTCGGGCCCCGCGCTCTCCGCGGAGATGGAACCGCCGTGCAGTTCGGTCAGGTGGCGGGCAATGGCGAGTCCGATTCCCAGTCCTCCCTGTGAGCGGGTCGTCGAGCTGTCCGCCTGGCGGAAACGGTCGAAAACCCGGGTCAAGAAGTCCTGTGTCATTCCCTTGCCGGTGTCGCTGACCGCGATCTCGAACTGCCCCTCGTGACGCGAGAGCGTGACGGTCACGCGGCCGCGCGCCGGGGTGAACTTGATGGCATTGGAGATCAAGTTCCAGATGATCTGCTGAAGGCGATCAGGATCTCCCGTGACCCGGTCGTCTCCGGGCGGAAGATGGTTTTCGAACCGGATCCGGATCTCTTTGGCTTCCGCGGCCGGGCGCATCGATTCCATGGACGCCTCGATGACGCTCGAGAGCATCGCTCCGCGGAGCTGAAGGCGGAGCTTGCCCGTGATGATCCGTGACACATCGAGCAAATCGTCGATGAGCTTTGTCTGGGCCAGGACGTTTCGCTCGATGACCCGGATGGCGTGCGCCGTCCGCTCCGAATCGAGCTGCCCCGACCGGAGCAGCCGTGTCCACCCGAGGATGGCGGAGAGCGGGGTGCGCAGCTCGTGAGAAAGCGTGGTCAAGAACTCGTCCTTCATGCGGTTGGCCTCGCGCGCCTCCGCGTTGACGGCGTTCTCGATGGCGATCGAGCTCATTTGAGCGAGCTGGGTCAGAATCGCCTCGTCATCCTCGGTGAACTCCCCGTCGTTCTTCTCGAGAAGGTGCAGGAGTCCCATGTTGCAGCCGTCGCGGCCCGTCAGGGGAGCGGCGAGCCAGCCCAGCCGCGCCGGCCGATCGCTTGCCAAGAAGCCGTCCCAGTCCGAGCTCACGCTGCCGCGCGGTATTTGAATGGTTCCCCGGATGGCCGAGAGAAGAGAAAGCAGGGCGGCCTGATCCCTCAGAACCGGCTGCTCCCCGGCGCCCTCGGAGCCGGGAGAAAGGGAGACGGCGGTCCGCGGGGCAGACCACTTCTGATCCGGCGCCGCGACGGCTTCTGCCTGGCGGGCGCCCAGAATGTCTCGAGCGAGATCCGCGACGACCTGAAGCATCTGATCCGGAGAGAGCGCGGAGTTGATGGCGAGCGAGGCCCGGGTCAGCCGCTGAAGCTGCTGGGCTCGGTGCTCGAGGGCCTGTGCCTGCATCCGGACCTGCGCCGCTTTCTTGAAGAGCTCGACGAATACGACGACCTTCGTCTTGAGGACCTCGGGATCCACCGGCGCCAGGATGTAATCGACTGCCCCGAGAGAATAGCCCCGCGCGGCGTGGGTGTCGTCCGGGTACGACGTGACGAAGATGATCGGGGTGTGCTCCGAGCTCTTGCGCTGCCGGATCAGGGCTGCCGTCTCGAAGCCGTCCATGGACGGCATGTGGACGTCGAGCAGGACGACCGCGAACTCCTCCTGGAGCAGGAAGCGTAAGGCCTCCCGCCCCGAGGAAGCTGTGACCACGTTCTCGTTCAGCTCCGCCAGAATCGCCGAGAGGGTCATCAGCTTCGCGGGATTGTCGTCGACGGCGAGGATGTTGGCGCGTTCGTTCGGTTTCATGATTGTCGTCAGGCCTGCGAGCTACCGGTAGAGCCAGGCGCGCAAGACCGAAAGCATTTGATCGGTGTCTACGGGCTTGGCGAGGTAATCCCAGGCGCCTGCCTGGAGCGTCTTTTCGCGGTCTCCCTTCATGGCTTTGGCCGTCACGGCGATGATCGGCAAGTCCTTGAACTTCCCGTTCTTGCGGATCGCCTGCATCGTGTCGTAGCCGTCCATGTCCGGCATCATGATGTCCATCAGGACGACGTCGATCCCCGGAATGATCTCGAGTTTCTCGATGGCCTCCTTTCCGGTTTCCGCCGAGATTACCTCCATGTGCTGGCGCTCGAGCACGCTCGTGATGGCGAAGATGTTGCGGATGTCGTCGTCGACGATGAGAACCTTCTTGCTGGCCAGAACCTGGTCGGTTGCGTAGAGCCCCTCGATCATCTGTCTCTGGTCGGCCGACAGGCGCGAGGCAGGGCGGTGCAGATACAGCAGCGTCTGGTCCACCAGTCGATCGAGCGACCGGACCGTGCGGGCGACGCCTCCCCGACACAGCCGCCGGAACCGTTCCTGGTCGGCGTCCGACAACGCGGGCTCCTCGGGCGAAGAGATCACGACGGGAATGCGCCGAGCCTCGCACCGGCGGACGATCTCGGCGACGACGTCCAGCGACTCGGGGACAACGGCCGCGACATCGACGACGACGCAATCGAAGTCGTTCTCGTCGAGCGCCCGGAGCCCCTCCGCCGCCAACGGGAACGAAAGCGCGCGGAGGTCGTCGTCTTCGATCGTCTTGAGAATGAGCAATCGTTTCGCCTGATCCGAGCAAATCACGAGCAGCGCCTTGGGTTGCCTCTCGAGCGCCTTGCGGATGTCGGCGAAGGCGCCGTCGAGCACGTCTTTGGTCTTGATCGGTTTGTGAAGCACCCCGATCGCTCCGAGAGAAAACGCGCGACCGGTGTCCTCCTCGGTCGTGATCAGGTAGACGGGGATGTGGCGCGTCGCCAGGTCGCTCTTCAGGCGCTCGAGGACCTTCCAGCCGTCGATGACGGGCAGCTGAATGTCCAGCGTGATCGCGTCCACGCGCGGCTGCTGTTGCAGCAGCGTGATCCCCTCCGCGCCCTGGGTCGCCACGAGAGCCTTGAAGCCGTTTTCGTGGGCCAGGTCGACCAGGAAGCGCGCGAAGTTCTCGTCGTTCTCGATGATCAGGAGAACGCGGTCTTCGGCGCGAACCGTGCCCCGGTCGTCCGGCACTTCCCACGGTTCCAGAGACGGCTCGGTCTCGGTGCGAACGGCATCCACGTCGGACATGACCGAAACGATCCGGGATGCGGGCTCCGCGCTGCGCGAGGCCTGCGGGGCCGGCGCGTAGACCTCCGGAAGGAAGAGGGTGAAGGTGCTGCCGTGCCCTGGAACGCTGATCAGCCGGATCTCGCCTCCGAGCAAGCGCGCGATCTCCCGGCTGATCGCAAGGCCCAGACCCGTGCCGCCGTACTTGCGGCTCGTGCTCCCGTCGGCCTGCTGGAAGGCTTCGAAGATGATCTGTTGCTTGTCGCCGGGGATTCCGATGCCGGTATCCGTCACCGAGATCGCCACGACCGCGTTGGCGCGGTTCAAGGACTCGCGATCCGCGCTCCAGCCGCCCGCCACGGTCTCGACGCGCAGGGCGACGCGTCCCCGATCGGTGAACTTGAAGGCGTTGGAGAGCAGATTCTTGATGACCTGATGCAGGCGCTTGGAGTCGGTGACGATCGACCGCGGAGACGGGCGACCGGTCTCGATCTGAAACTCCAGCCTCCTGGCATCGGCCACGTGGCGAAAAGTGCGGTCGACGTAGTCGAACAGGTCGGACAGCAGAAGCTCGCCGACATCGACGACGACGGTGCCGGATTCGATCTTGGAGAGGTCGAGGATGTCGTTGATGAGCGCCAGGAGATCCTTGCCCGAAGCGTGGATCGTCTTCGCGAACTCGGTCTGCTTGGACGTCAGGTTCCCGTCCGGGTTGCGGGAGAGCTGGTCCGAGAGGATCAGGAGGCTGTTGAGTGGCGTGCGCAGCTCGTGTGACATGTTTGCGAGAAACTCCGACTTGTACTTCGAAGTCAACGCGAGCTGTCGCGCTTTCTCCTCGAGGGCGAGCCGGGCGTGCTCGACCTCCTGGTTCTTTCTCTCCACCTCGACGTTGCGCTCGGCAAGCAGGGCGGCCTTTTCCTCGAGCTCCTGGTTGGTCTGCCGGAGCTCTTCCTGCTGCGTTTGAAGCTCGCCGGCGAGCGACTGGGACTGCTTCAACAGGTCTTCCGTGCGTGTGTTGGACTCGATCGTGTTGAGCACAATGCCGATGCTCTCTGTGAGCTGGTCGAGCAGCGCCTGGTGCGCCGGACTGAAGCGCTCGAAGGAGGCGAGCTCGAGCACGCCCTTGACCTGTCCCTCGAAAAGCACCGGCAACACGATGATGTTCGCCGGCGCCGCGTGACCCAGGCCGGAAGAGATCGAGAGATAATCGCTTGGGACCTGCGACAGCAAGATCTTCTGCCTTTCGAGCGCGCACTGACCCACGAGCGCTTCGCCGAGCTTCAGAGACTTGGGCAGGTTCCTCGTCTTGCAAGCGTAGCTGGCGAGGAGCTTGAGCTGCGCCTCGTCGGCCGAGGCGTCGAGCGTGTAGAAGACTCCCTGCTGCGCGGAGACGACCGGGGCCAGCTCGGAAAGAATCAGGCGGCCCACGGCGAGCAAATCCCTCTGCCCCTGCAGCATCCGGGAAAACTTTGCCAGGTTGGTCTTCAACCAGTCCTGCTCGCTGTTCTTTAAGGTCGTGTCCTTGAGATTCCGGATCATCTCGTTGATGTTGTCCTTCAGCGCCGCGACCTCGCCCGAGGCTTCCACCTTGATCGACCGCGTCAGATCTCCCTTGGTCACCGCGGTGGCGACCTCGGCGATCGCCCGAACCTGGGTGGTCAGGTTTGCCGCGAGCTGGTTGACGTTGTCGGTCAGGTCCTTCCAGGTTCCGGCGGCTCCGGGCACGCTCGCCTGGCCGCCGAGCTTGCCCTCGACACCCACCTCCCGGGCGACCGTGGTCACCTGAGCCGCGAACGTGGCCAGCGTGTCGATCATCCCGTTGATCGTGTCGGCCAAAGCGGCGAGCTCGCCCTTGGCTTCCAGGGTCAAATTGCGCTTCAGGTCGCCGTTGGCGACGGCCGTCACGACCCGTGCGATGCCTCGAACCTGGGAGGTCAGATTGCTCGCCATCGAATTGACGTTGTCGGTCAGGTCCTTCCAGGTGCCGGAGACTCCGGGAACGTCGGCCTGCCCGCCGAGCTTGCCTTCCGTGCCGACCTCGCGCGCCACGCGGTTGACCTCGGCGGCGAAGGAGGAGAGCTGATCGACCATCGTGTTGACCGTGTTCTTCAGCTCGAGAATCTCTCCCTTGACGTCGACGGTGATCTTCTCGGACAGGTCTCCCTTCGCGACCGCCTTGGTCACATCGGCGATGTTGCGGACCTGAGAGGTCAGGTTGCCGGCCATGAAGTTGACGTTGTCGGTCAGGTCCTTCCAGGTTCCGGCAACCCCCCGGACGTCGGCCTGGCCGCCGAGCTTGCCTTCGGTGCCGACCTCTCGGGCCACGCGCGTGACTTCCGCCGCGAACGAGGAGAGCTGGTCGACCATCGTGTTGACGGTGTTCTTCAGCTCCAGGATCTCTCCCTTGACGTCGACGGTGATTTTCTTGGAGAGGTCGCCTTTGGCCACCGCGGTCGTGACCTCGGCGATGTTGCGCACCTGGGCCGTGAGGTTGCCCGCCATGAAGTTGACGCTGTCGGTCAGATCCTTCCAGGTCCCCGCAACCCCGCGCACGGCGGCCTGGCCGCCGAGCTTGCCTTCGGTGCCGACCTCGCGGGCCACGCGCGTGACCTCGGAGGCGAAGGAACGGAGCTGATCGACCATCGTGTTGATCGTGTCCTTGAGCTCGAGGATCTCGCCCCGCACGTCCACCGTAATCTTTTTGGAGAGGTTGCCGTTGGCCACCGCGGTCGTGACCTCGGCGATGTTGCGCACCTGGGCCGTGAGGTTGCCGGCCATGGAGTTGACGCTGACGGTCAGGTCTTTCCAGGTCCCGGAAACGCCTTCGACCTGAGCCTGGCCGCCGAGCTTGCCTTCGGTGCCGACCTCGCGGGCCACGCGCGTGACCTCCGAGGCGAACGAGCGAAGCTGGTCGACCATCGTGTTGATCGTGGCCTTGAGCTCGAGGAACTCTCCCTTGACGTCGACGGTGATCTTCTTGGTCAGGTCGCCCTTGGCGACAGCCGTGGTGACCGCGGCAATGTTGCGGACTTGCCCGGTCAGGTTCCCGGCCATGAGGTTCACGTTCTCGGTCAGGTCTTTCCAGGTGCCGGCGACTCCTTTGACCCGGGCCTGGCCGCCGAGCTTGCCTTCGGTGCCGACCTCGCGCGCCACGCGCGTGACCTCCGAAGCGAAGGAGGAAAGCTGATGCACCATCGTGTTGAGCGTTCGAGCGGTCCGCAGGAACTCGCCCCGCAGGGGCCGCCCGGTCGACTCGACGTCCATGGACTGGGAGAGGTCCCCCTTGGCAACCGCTCCGATGACGCGGGAGGTTTCTATGGTCGGGCGGGCCAGGTCCTCGATCAAGGCATTGACCGAGCGGGCCGACGCGGCCCAAGAGCCCTGAATGTCTCCCAGAGCGGCGCGTTCGGAGATCCGGCCTTCCTTTCCGACGAGCTGGCTCAATCGAGCGAGCTCGAGAGTCATCCGCTGGTTCAGCTCCACCACGTCGTTGAAGGTGTCGGCAATGCGGCCATCGATCCCTTGCAGGCCGGACGCGAGACGGACGCTGAAATCGCCTTTCTTCAGTCGCGTGAGGACTTCGAGCAGGTGCCGGCGGTCCAAACCGTCTGAAGCGTCCGGTTTCTCCAGACTCCCGAGCGGCCTCTGCCGGGGGGCCGCGCGGGTTCGGCGTTGAGAGGAAGAATCCAGAGATTCAGCTCTCATACGGGCTTTCCTTTCAGATGGAAACGTACACACCCCTGGCGGCGGTGGGAGCAAGCAAACGGCGCGCCAGCCGGGGTCGCGGCTGGACGGGGCGAACCCGCGGAGGGGAGCGAAACGGAGGCGGGCGCTCGGGGCCTAGTTGGTCTTTTCGCCCGCCTTTTCGGCCTTGTCTCCCTTCTCGAGCTTCTTGAAGCGCAGCGTCTCGCCGGTCTTCGAGTCCTGCAGACGGATGCTGCCGGGCTCGATCTCGATCGACCACTTGCGGATCGCTCCCCGCATGGCAATCGCGCACTGGGAGCCCAGGGTTTCACCCGCGAAGCCGTCGCCCTTTGCTTTCATCGAGAACCCGCAGGCGGCCGAGGCTTCGCTGTCGCTGAACTGCCCCACTCTGGGCGAGAGGGCCGAGATCGTCGGGTCGAAGTGGGGCACGTAGCCGAAGTAAACGTTCGGGCCCTGAGACTCCAGGCGAATCAGGCCCTGCTGCCGGACGTTGGTGTCTTCGAACTTGCCCGAGACCGTGAGGAAAAGATCGTAGGAGTGCAGCGGATCATTGGTGATCGTGTGGATGTCGAGACGCAGGTTGTTGTTGGGCGTCGCGCCGATGAAAACGCCCGAAAGGATGTTGGCCAATTCGAGCGCGCTGTTCTTGGCGCTGCGCGCGGGAAGAGCGGCCAGGAGCATCGCCGACGCGAGGATTGCGGGAATCTTGAGCCTTTTCATACGTCCTCCAGAATGGCGAGACTGCGAGAAGCGTTCCACATGGGCTTTCGATCGATTGACCACTGAGACCGGCGCAAGGTACCAGGGCTCAGAGGCTTATCGGAATTGGTCAGGAAGCAGGATTCGGAGAATCTGAACTGGCTGTCCCCGCCGGGTGACGGTTCGCTCACAAGGCGGGAATGGTGCGCAGACCGGCGAGCGCACGCTTCATGACCTGGTCAAAGACCTGATTCAAGATCTCCTTTTCGTTGTTCGAGCTTCGGTAGTTCGGACGGCTTGCTGACGCCTCGCACTCGAACTCCTTCAACGACCTTCCCGAGACGTCCCGGGCCAGGACCGTCCAGACCGCTGCAGCGTCCCACAGGTTGTCGGCGTAGCTGAACGTCGAAGAGAAGGTATTGAGCTCGATCGTGATGGTGGGTGCGTCAGCGGCGGGGGCGTCCCACCGGCAGGCAGGAAAGGAGCGCCGGATGGAATCCGCCACGAGGGCGGTGACCTTTTCGCTTTCGCGCCGCTCTGCTCGGCGGTCCAAGACCTCGAGCTTCCAGGACGAGCGGCCGCCAGGGCAGCCGACATCCGCGTCTGGCGCTGTGATCGGCTTCAAGCCGCCCGGGCCGCTGGGACCGCAGGCGGCCGAGGCGAGCAACGCAAATGCCAGAATCCTCCGCTTCACGTCTTGCCTCTGGTCTTCCGGGCCCCATAAGCGAGGGCAAGAGCCGAAACTTCCCGTTTCAGATCCTCCACGAGCTCGGGAGGCGAAAGGACGACGGCATCCTGCCCGTAACCGAGGAGGAAACGCCGCGCCTCCCGAAGGGAGCGGGCGGGCAGCTCGAGGATCGCTTCGCCGTGGACGCCGGTTTCGAGCTTCTGCTTCGGATGCCAGCGGATCTCCCGAATCTCGTCGGAGGTTTCGGCCGAAAAACGCACGCGGAACCGGAAGGGCTTGCCGCCCCCCACGAAGATTCCGAACGTGTCGCGGTAGAAGGTGTCGACGTCGAAGCTCTTGGGGATCGCGTAGCGCTGACCGGTGGGAGTCGCACCCTCGATGCGGGCCAGATAGAAGCTCTTGACCTGGTCCTCCGACTCTTCTGGCGCGAGCAGCATCCAGTCGCGCCCGGAGAGGATGAGAGCGTACGGCCGGATCACGCGCGGCTCGCCCGGACGTCCGCCGGCGTGGCGGTAGCGGATCGAGAGAGCGACGCCGCGTTGCAGGCAGTCGGCAACGGCTTGCCACGTCTCTTCACGCACCGGACGGAAGGCGTTGGCCCGCAGGGCGAGCTTTTCCATCACGGTCTCGGGGGGCAGGCGCACGGCGGGAGGCATCAGCTCCGCGAGGCGGGCGTAGCACGCCTTGAGGTCCCGGGCCAGCGGCGTGGCGCCGAGAAGCGCCATCACCTGCGCCGCAACACCGATCGAGAAGAGGTCCTGCCCGTCGACGGGAAGAAAGGGCAGGACGTAGTCGCCGCGGGCGTAGCGGTAGCCGTTTTCCTGCCGATCGTATTCGACGGGAGCGTTGAGCTCGTCGCGCATGTAGTCGAGGTCGCGCTGAACCGTCTTGGTCGAGACGGAGAGCTCTTTGGCGAGCGTCGATGCGTTGGGACACCGGCCTTCCTTGATCGCATGATGGATCGCCTGGAGCCGCCGCCAGAGGGGCCGGTCCTTGAACGCGCCTTTGCGACCCATGAGAGTTCAAAGTTCAAGGTTCAAAGTTCAAAGGAGCTCGAACTCGGCTCCCCTTGGAACATTGAACTTTGGACCTTGAACCGCTTCGGCGCATCACTTCAGGAAGGAGAGCATCTCCTTGGCGGTGCCTGCTTCCGTGCCTTGGGGCTCGAGCTGAAGATACTTTTGGAAGTGCTCCTTCGCCGCGGCGTTCTTCTTCAGATTGATCTCCACCATGCCGAGCCAGAAGTGCGCCAGAGCATAGTCGGGTCTGGCGGCGACGGCCTTGGTCAGGGCCTCCTCGGCCTCCTTCATCTTGTTGTGGTTGTACGCGTCGACGCCGTGGTTGTAGAGAATCTCGGGCGTGTCGGGATTTGCCTCGGCGTACTTCGCGTGCCATTCTGCGGCGCCTTTCTTGTCGCCAGCCTTGGTGGCCGCGTCCGTCATCATCCCGTAGAGGTCCGTCAGGGAGGGGTCGAGGTCGGTGGCCTTCTGGCCGTACTCGACCGTCTTGGCCCAATCCTTCTTTTCGTAGGCGAGGACGGCGAGAGCCTTCCACGCCGCCGGAAGGTCGGGGTTTTTCTTGACGGCTTCGGAAAACTTCGCTTCGGCGCCCGCCTTGTTACCGGCGTTCAAGAGGTCCACGCCTTCGTTGTAGGTGCCCACCGCCAGCTCGGTCGCCGAAGGGGGGGCCGCGATCTGGCCGGCCGCCTGGGCCTCGGAGACTTTCAGGAGTTTCGCATCGACGCCGCCCGTGTCCCCGACCGGAATTTTCTTGTCGCTTTCGAACGCCACGTAGCCTTCCTTTTCGAACTTCAAGTGATAGGGAACCGTGGCATCCGCGATGATCGTGGCGTATGTGCCCTTCTTGTCGGTCTTCAAGGCCAGCTTGAACGAGGCGATGTTCTTCGTCGTCACCGTCACGGTGACGCCTTCCAAGGGATTGCCGGCCGAGTCCGTGACCTTTCCGTTGAGGCGGGCCTGCGCTCCGGCCAGCAGCGCGGCGGCGAGCCCCAGGCCGAGAAGCGTCGGGAATCCGCGAGCAATCGTTTTCATGCTCCCTCCAAACAGAATCGGGACACGATTCATTGCGGGACGATTCTACCCGGAGACGGTCCGGCTGCTTTTGGGCAGCGCGGCCAGGATTTCCGGCACGAGCGCGTACTTGGCCATCGGCATCAAATGGATCCCCCGGCACAGGCCGGCGATGCCGGCTGCGAGCTCCCGGGCGATCGCCAGGCCTTCGGCCTTCTCGTGGTCCGGGCTCTTCTCCGCCGCCTGCCGCATGCGTTGCTGGGTCGCCTCAGGCACGACGACGCCAGGCACTTCGTTGGCGAAAAACATCGTCTGCTTCAAGGACCGCAGGGGAATGAGCCCGATCAAGAGAGGGATTGCGCGAGCCTCCTCGCGGGCGAGGAAGATCTCCAGGGCAGCCAGGTCGTAGATCGGCTGCGTCTGCGCGAAGGAGGCTCCCGCCTCGATCTTGGCCCGCAGCTTCGAGCATTCCACCTCGAGGTCGGCCGCGGCGGGATTGGCCGCGCAGCCGATCGCGAAAGCCGTCGGGGCGCCGATGGCGTTGCCGGCGAGGTCGCTGCCGCTGTTCAAGCTGCGCGCGATGCGCAGCAATCCCAGCACGTCCACCTCCGAGACCTGCTTGGCCTGCGGGTAGTCGCCGATCTTCAGCGGATCGCCGCCCAGGCAGAGAAGCGCCTTCAACCCCAGTCCCGCGGCGCCGAGCAGATCGGACTGCAGACCCAGCACGTTGCGGTCGCGCGTGGTGATCTGGACGATGGCGTCCAGCCCGGTCTCCCGCTGCGCGAGCGCAGCCACGGCGATGGAGGACATGCGCAATCGCGCCATCGGGTTGTCGGTGACGTTGACCGCGTCCACGCCGCATACTCTCAAGAGGCGCGCCCCTTCGATCGCGGCCGAGGCATCGACTCCCTTGGGCGGCTCGACTTCCGCCGTCACGACGAAGGTGTCCCGATCGGCCAGCTTGCGCTTCAAGCGCGACGTCTCCAGAGCCTGCGGCACAACGTGCTCGACCGGAGTCTCGACCACGACCGAGGCGCGTCCCGTCGGCGCCTGGCGCTCGCGCCCCGCCACGGCCTTGGCCATGGCTCGGATGTGCTCGGGCGTCGTGCCGCAGCAGCCGCCGATGATCGACGCGCCCGCGTCGGCGAAGGCGACCGCGTAGTCGCGCAGATAGTCGGGAGAAGAGAGAAAGACGTTGCGGCCGTGGACCACGGTGGGATAGCCCGCGTTAGGCATCACGGAAAGCGGAGCGGCGACCGTCTCGCCGAGCGTCTTGAAGATCTCGTGCGTCTCCTGGGGACCCAGTGTGCAGTTCATGCCGACGGCGTCGGCCCCGGCGAGCAGCAGCGTGGCCAGAGCATGCGCCGCGCTCTCCCCGAAGGCCGTGCGGCCCTCGGCCAAGAAGGTCATCTCGGCCACTATGGGCAGCCCGGCGGACAGGCCCCGCACCGCGCGCACGGCCTCCGCGGCTTCGAGGAGGCTGCCGAAGGTCTCGAGAATCACCAGGTCCACGCCCGCCTCGAGCAGGGCCCGCGCCTGTTCTTCGAAGAGCTCGCGCACGCCGGCGAGGGTGAGCGAACCGTAAGGACGGACGAGCGCTCCCAGGGGGCCGATCGAGCCCGCGACGAAGAGGACCTCGCCCGCGGCAGCCTCGCGCGCGAGGCGCACTCCCTCCCGATTGATCTTCTCGAGTGAGTCCGCCCATTCGTGCGCCGTCAGCTTGACGCGGTTGGCGTCCCACGTGTTCGTCGTCAGGATTCGGGCTCCGGCGTCCCGGTAATCGTCGTGCACCTCGCGCACGGCATCGGGATCGGTCACGTTCAAGGGCGACTTGGCCTGTTCGGGCGAAGCTCCCCGCGACACGAGAAGAGTGCCGATGGCGCCATCGGCCAGGATGACCTCCCGGGCGAGGGCGGCGCGAAAGTCTTTAGGCATGATCTACAATCTTCCCACAATGAGAATCCTGGTCGTGGGAGGCGGCGGCCGCGAGCACGCGCTCTGCTCGGCCCTTCGGAAGAGCGCGTTCGTGGAGGAGCTGTTCTGCGCGCCCGGCAACCCCGGGATCGCCGAGCTGGCCGACTGCCTGCCGGTCTCCTCCGGGGAGATCGTGGAGATCGCGGATCTGGCGGAAAAGCTGCAGATGGACCTGACGGTCGTCGGGCCCGAGCTCCCGCTCTCTCTCGGGATCGTGGACGAGTTTGGCAAGAGAGACATGCCGATCTTTGGCCCCACCCGGCTGGCGGCGCAGATCGAGAGCTCGAAGGTCTTCTCGAAAGAGTTCTGCCGGCGCCATCGAATCCCGACGGCCGAATCGGTCGTCTGCTCCTCGGCGGACGAGGCGCGCAAGGCGGTCAAGAAGTTCGGCTTCCCGGCGGTCCTGAAGGCCGACGGACTGGCGGGAGGCAAAGGCGTTCACATCGTGGAATCGAAGGAAGAAATGCAGCGCGCGCTCGGCCTTTTCTTCGACGAGCGCGTCTTCGGCTCGGCGGGCGATCGCGTTCTCGTCGAGGAGTTCCTGCGCGGCGCGGAGGCGTCCTTCCTCGTTGTTTCCGACGGCGAGACGGTGGTGCCGCTGCCCACCGCCCGGGACTACAAGAAGATCTTCGACGGCGACCGGGGACCCAACACCGGCGGCATGGGTGCGCACTCGCCGGCGGGCCTGCTCGACTCGGCGGACGCGTCGCACGTCCTGAAGGAGATCGTTTACCCGGCGATCCGGGGTCTGGCCGCGGAGAATCGGCCCTTCCGCGGCGTTCTCTATGCCGGGATCATCCAGACCGAATCCGGCCCGAAGTGCCTCGAGTTCAACGCGCGGTTGGGCGATCCGGAAGCCGAGGTGATGCTGCCGAGAATTTCCTCCGACGTGGCGGCGCTCCTCGTCGAAGCCACTCGGGGCGAGCTCTCGAAGTTTCCCCCGCTCGACGTTCGCCCGGAGGCCTGCCTGGGCGTCGTGCTCGCGTCCGCGGGCTACCCGGGGAGCTACGAGAAGGGCAAGCGCATCGAGGGCTTGAACGAGGCGGCCCGTCTTCCGCACGTCGAGATCTTCCATGCCGGTACCGCCCGCGACGGCGACGGGGTCGTGACAGCCGGCGGGCGCGTGCTCGTCGTCACCGCGACGGCGCCGGGCATGACGGAAGCGGCGGCGCGGGTCTACGACGCGGCCGACGTCATCCGCTTCGAGGGCAAGACGCTGCGGCGAGACATCGGCTTGACGGGCGTCCGCGAGAGCCGGCTCTAGCCAACGCCGCGCGATCGCCGCGAACGCGCGTGAACGCCGTGAAGTGAAGGACGAAGGGTGAAGTCGGGCCCGATTCTGGGTGTTCGGACTTCGGACCTGACTTCACCCGATCACGTTGCGTTCCCGTGCGTTCGCGTTGCGTTGGCCCGCAGGGCCTTACGGCCCGCAGCGGACGAGGTCCGCGCACTTGAGCTCGTTGAACCGCGTGTCCAGCGAGTTCGTGTCCTGCGTCAAGAGAAAGCCCTCGATCGTCGGCGCGTTCGACGGGTGATTGCGCGTGTCGGCGAAGAGAATGACGGAATGGACCGAGGCTGGCACGGCGGCGGCCGTGAAGAGGTCGTTGACCAGGCGCACCTCACCCGCCGCCAGGTTCGACGCCGAGACGGTGTTGCCCACGCGCTGCCCGGTGGCCGGATCGTAGAGGGTGATGTCGACGGTCGCCAGGTTGCCCGTGCCGAAGATGTCGGTGTTGCGGATGCCGACGTGCGTCGTGAGCGACCCTTCCAGAGGATTCGATGACGTCCGCGTGTCGATGGCTGTGCCGATGAGCGTCGTGTTCGTCGACTCGAAGAAGAGCGAGGCGTTTTCTCCGAAGCCGACCGTGCCCCGAAGCTGATCCACTTCGGAGACGCGGTTGTACGTGCGGGCCTGGACGTTCGCCTCCCAGCCGATGTTGGACGGGACGTTGTTGAACGTGACCAGCAGCGTGCCGGTCGAGCCCTGGTCGGCGCCGGGTTTCAGCAGTCCCTGATCCTTGAAGTACTGCACGATGTCCTCGAAGTGACGGCTGCCGAAACCGAGGATCTGAATCGTGGCGGCTGCCGCGGTCGTCGAGGTGCGGTTGAACTCGCCCACGGGCGAGCAGGTCGGCGCCGCGCAGACGTAGGCGTACTGGATGTTGGCCGAGACGGTCCCGTTCGTGTTGTTCGAGATGTCGACGGCGGTTCGGACGAAGGAGTTGGGGATCGCCTCGGCGGCCTCCGCGCTTTCGGTGTTGGACGTGAAGGTCGCCGAAGAAGGGAAGTCCGAGACGAAGGCTCCGCCTGCCGTGACGCCCGCGTCCTTGTGATACGTCTTGGTTCGGCCCGTCGCGTTCTCCGTGACCGTCAGGTCGTAGATCAGGTCCGTCAGGTGGCCGTAAAACACCCAGAAGTTGCCGTTGACCGTGCGAGCATCGAGAATCTTGACGAAGATCTCCGGATTGGTCGGGTCGCTCGTGATCGACGGGAGGGAGAAGTAGCCGAGCTTGTCGGTCTGCGGCAGCGCGACGCCGGCGCCCTGGACGTTTCCGTGGTGCTGGTCGGTGGCGATCACCGTGACGCTGAAGCTGTGGGCCGCGTTCAAGACCAGCGTGCCGCTCTGGCCGCCACCGGCGGGGGCGAACCGCTGCACGAGGGGCACCTCGACCGAGAACGAGGCTGCGGCCGCTTCGGCAGACTTGGCCCGTTCGACCCTGGGTCGCGCCTGAGCCTTAAGAGGGGTGGTCGCGGCGATGACGCCGGCGGCCGCGAAGGAAGCGAAAAGCATTGGGCGGGAAAGCTTCATGGCCGGTCTCCTGAAAAAGCTCCTGTGACGCGACTCCTTGGCGACGCGTGGCGAACTGTAGCAAATCTCGGTCCAACGCGCCGCGCTCATTGCCGGGGGGATCTTCGGGGTCGGCGACTCGCGAGCGTCCCGAACGGGTGACGGCGTGTCCTATCGGAGGATCGCCCGCACTTCCCTTTCGAAGTCGGCGTAGGAGCTCTTTCCGGCGAGAACCCGGATCTTGCGGCCGTCCCGGTCGAAGAGCACCGAGAAAGGCAGCTCCCCGGTCCACTTCGGGTCCACGGCCTCGATGAAGTCCTGGTCGTCTCCGCCACTCTTCCTGTGGTAGTTCGGGAACGGCGGCCGTTGCTTTGCGAGAAACGTCTCGACGGCCGGAAGCTGCTTGTCAAAGTCGGTCGAGATGCCGATGACGCGCAGTCCTTTCTCCCCGTAAGCCTTCTGCAGTTTGACGAGGTCCGGATATTCCTCGCGGCAGGGGACGCACCAGGTTGCCCAGAAGTTGACGAGGACCACGTGCCCCTTCTCGGCCGCCACGCGCGCCGCGAAGCTCCTCGCGTCGAGCTCTCCCGACAATCGAGAATCGGGTGATCGGGTGATCGGGCGATCGGGTGGTGGGCCGAAGCCGGCCGCCACGACGAACGCGAAAGCCATGTACGAGCCACCAGACTTCACGGCGTTCACGTTGCGATCCCGTTGCGTTCTCGCTGCGTTGTCTACACTCTCTTGATCGAGCATCCGAAGGCCCTGGTCTCGGCCTTCGCGATGGGCTTGTTGGCGAGCAACGCGTCGAGCGCGTTCTTTAGATCGGGCGAATTCACCTTCGAGGGCTCCTCGTAGTTCTCGTCGATGCGGCCGTGGTAGCGCAGCGTCCGGCTCTTGTCCACGAGGAAGATCTCGGGCGTGTGGCGAGCGTTGTAAAGGTCGGCGACTTTGTTGTCCGGGTCCTTCATGAGCGGGAAGATGAAGCCATGCTTTTTGGCGTGGGCGGCGACTTCGTCGGCGGGCTCGCTCTTGTTGCTGTTGATGCCGACGAAGAGGACGCCCTGCTTCTCGTAGGCGGCGGCCATCTCGCGCATGCGGTCGTTATAGGCGTTCGAGTAAGGGCATTGCGTCGCGATGAACATCACGACGACGGCGTTCCTGGCCCGAGCTGCCTCCGACAGCGAAAACGGCTTGCCGTCTAAGGTCGTGAGCTTGAAGTCCGGAGCGGCGCCCCCGATGGCCGGTTCTGCCGCCGGCGCGGCTGCGACCAAACCGAGGATGACTGCGGCAAGGGCGAGGGCAAGTCGGTTTCGGCGCATCTTCTGTGTCTCCTTTCCGGCAGGCAATCGCCGTCGGGCCGGCGTTATTCCCGGCGGAACCAACCGCGGCGCCGAGCGGCAGCGGTCTCGAGCCGGGCGACCCGCGCTTCGAGAGCCGTCAGGCGCTGCGTGAGATCCTCGACGAGAGAAGCATCGCCCGGTCGGTCGGGGTGGTTCGCCGGGCCCTGGCGAGCCAGCACGGCGCGGCGCACGTCGGCGAGTGGCAGGCCCTCGCGCGTCAGCCGCCGCACCACGGCGAATCGCGTGATGGCGTCGTCGTCGTAGCGGCGATGGCCGCCCGGCGTTTTCTGGACGCCGAATAGGCCGGGCAGTTCCTTCTCGTAGAAACGCAGCGTCGTGACGGGAATGCCCGTCTGCCGGGCGACGGCGGCGATGGAGAGGCCCGGCGTCACACGACGAAGAGGGGGCGTTCCACCAGTGGGTCACGCTTCCAGACGTACTTGTAAGCCCCGCCGAAGAACTCGATGACGACCTCGTAGTGAGCTTCGACTGTGATTCTCTCCCGGGTCTTCGTGATCGTGAGGTTGTCCTTGGTCACCGGAACACCGAGATCCCTGGCTTTGTCGAGCAGGTCGGCTTCCATCTGCTTGACGGACTTGATCGAGCCGAACGAGGCCTGCTCGGTCATGGCATCGTCGAAAGAGGAGTTGGCGATCTTCACCGGGACGATCTTGATGAGGCCGTATGCGATGAAGCCGATGATGACGATCCAGATGAGACATCCGATCCGTCCCTCGCCTCGAGCACCGCGCTTCCTTCTCATCGCTTCTCCTCTTGAGCCGTAAGTCGATTCTAGCAGGCTGCTGAAAAATGGATGCGGGCGTCGCGGCCGGCTGTCGGCCGCAGGCGTTCGCTGCGCGAACGACGGCCGAGAGGTTCTGCTCCCGGAGCTGGCTCCCGACCCCTTAGAAAATTCTCGGCTGCCGGTCGCAAGGCGACCGCCGCAGCCGAAAGATGCGCGGGGCCGTCTGCGTCGTTGCCGCTCCTCTGCGATGCGCAGAGCCATCGCCGTCGTCGCGGCGCCTGGCATCCAGCCCCACGGCGCTCGCAACGCCGCTCCACACCATTTTTCAGCAGACTGCTAGCGCACGGGCAGAAGGGTTCGTTCCCAGCGGATCCGGGTGAAGAGCCGGAGAAGACGACGAAGAGTTCCGCCGGGGCCGGGACCCTCCGGCGGCAGGGACCAATAAACGAAGAGCGCCCGTCCTTTGACGTGGCCGGCCGGGACCGGTCCCCAGAACCGGCTGTCGTTCGAGTCATCCCGGTTGTCCCCGAGCGTGAAATACGTGCCGGCGGGCACGGCCGAAGGGGAAACCTGATCGCGCTGGCGGTAAGAGGCCGAAAGAAGCGGATCGTCGGCGCGAACGAGGCCGTCGGAATGGAACACACGAGGCTCGCTCTGCCGGGCGCCATTGACGAAGAGCTCCTTGTCCCGGATCGCGACCACGTCTCCGGGCAGTGCCACAACGCGCTTGATGAAGTCGCGCTCAGGGCCGGCGGGGTACTTGAACACGAGGACGTCGCCGCGGCGAATGGCCCGGTAGGGCAACAGGCGATCGAGCGGTCCACCCGCGTGCGGCCCGAAGACGAACTTGTTGACGAGGACGTGGTCGCCGACGAGGACCGTCTTCTCCATCGACGGGGTGGGCACTTCGAAAGCCTGAACCAGGAACGTGCGGACGTAGAGCGCGAAGACGACCGCGACGCACGCGGCTTCGAACAGCTCACGCCCGCTCGAGCGCCGCGGAAGCTCCGGCGACGGCGGCGGGCCTACTGGACGATCGAGAACATCCGGTCCCATCGCGTTCGCGTGAAGATGTGGATCGCGACATCCAGGAGCTGCCGGATCTTGTCGACGAAACCGCGCCAGATGTGAGAGTTCGGCTCGGCCTCGTAGGACCAGTACAGAACCGACAGCCGGCCGAAGACGTTCTCGCGAGGGATCGGTCCCCAGAAACGGCTGTCGAAGGAGTTGTCGCGGTTGTCGCCCATGCCGAAGTAGTCGCCCGGGGGCACCTTGAATGGCCCGAAGTTGTCTCGTCGAGGATCGACGGCCGGGTCGATGTGGCGGACCCGCGGGCCGTCGGCAGTCTGCCCGTTGACGAAGAGGGCCTTGTGGCGCATCTCGATCGTGTCTCCCGGCAGGCCCACCGCGCGCTTGACGAGGACGTCGCCCGGATTGATGTCGTCGCCGGGCTTCTTGAAGATGATGATGTCGCCGCGCCGTATCGGGCGATAGGGGAAGAGCTTCGCGAGCGAAGGCTTGTGCGGAGCGAACGCGAACTTGTTGACGAGGAAGTGGTCGCCGACGAGGATCGTGCGCTCCATCGACCCCGTCGGCACCTGGTAGGTTTGCACGACGAAGGTCCGCACGAAGAGGACGAAGACACCCGCGACGAGAAGCGACTCGTACCATTCCCGCGAAGAGGAATGACGCACGGCGTCGTCGCCGACCTGCGGTCCGGACGGTTTCGGGCTGCTCATTCGACTTTCAAAACGGCGAGAAAGGCGTCCTGCGGGATGTCCACGCGGCCGACTCTCTTCATACGTTTTTTCCCCTCCTTTTGCTTCTCCAGGAGCTTGCGTTTTCGCGTGATGTCGCCTCCGTAGCACTTGGCGAGCACGTTCTTCCGGATCGCCCCGACCGTCTCGCGGGCGATGATCTTCGATCCGATCGCGGCCTGGATCACCACTTCGAACATCTGACGGGGGATGATTTCTTTCATCTTTGCGGCCAAAAGCCGGCCCTTGGATTGCGCCTCGTCGCGGTGGACGATGAGGGAGAGGGCGTCCACGGGCTCGCCGTTGACGAGGATGTCGAGCTTCACGAGATCCCCCTCACGGTAACCGATGAACTCGTAGTCGAACGAAGCATAGCCCTTAGAAATGGACTTCAATTTGTCGTAAAAGTCGAGGACGACCTCGTTCAAGGGGAACTCGTACTTCAGGACGACGCGGTTGGCGGCGAGGTACTCCATCGACGTCTGGACGCCGCGGCGATCCTCGCAGAGCTTGAGCAGTCCTCCCAGGAAGTCGTCGCGCGTGATGATGGTTCCGGCAATGTAGGGCTCCTCGATCCGTGCGATGTGGTCGGGCGTGGGCAGGTGATTCGGGTTGACGATGTCGAGGACGTCGCCCTTCGTCGTCGTGACCTTGTAGTTGACGCCGGGCGCCGTCGTGATGAGGTTGAGGTCGAACTCGCGCTCGAGGCGCTCCTGGACGATCTCCATGTGGAGCAGGCCGAGGAAGCCGCAGCGAAAGCCGAAGCCCAGGGCCGTCGAGTTCTCCGGCTCGAAGGTGAAGGAGGCGTCGTTCAGCCGGAGCTTCTCCACCGCGTCGCGCAGATTGGCGTAGTCGTCGGCGTCGGTCGGAAAGAGGCCGGCGAAGACCATGGGCTTGGCTTCGGCGAAGCCTTCGAGCGGCTCGGCGGTGGGCCGGTTGAGCTCCGTGATCGTGTCGCCGATACGCGTGGTGTGCAGGTCCTTGATGTTGGCCCAGAGGAATCCGACCTCGCCGACCGAGAGGGAGCCGACCTGCTTGCGGTCCGGCGCGAAGATGCCGACTTCCTCGATCTCCGCCGTCAAGCCGGTCCCCATCGCGCGGATCTTCATTCGCCCGGACACCGTGCCATCCAGGATCCGCACGAGCGAGGTGACGCCGCGGTAGGGGTCGTACCACGAATCGAAGAGCAGGGCCTTCAAAGGCGCCTGGGGATCGCCCCGCGGGGGAGGCACTTCGCGCACGATACGCTCGAGAAGCTCCTCGATGCCGATGCCCATCTTGGCGGATGTCAGGACCGCGTCGTGCGCCGGGATGCCCACGACTTGCTCGATCTGCTCCCGCGCTCTCTCGGGCTCGGCCGACGGCAGGTCGATCTTGTTGATGACGGGCACGATCGTCAGGTTGTTGTGCACCGCGAGGTACGCGTTGGCCAGTGTCTGCGCCTCCACGCCCTGGGTGGCGTCGACGACGAGCACGGCGCCCTCGCAAGCAGCGAGCGAGCGGGAGACTTCGTAGGAAAAGTCCACATGGCCCGGCGTGTCGATCAAGTTCAGCGTGTAATCGTGGCCGTCCTTTGCCCGGTACTGAAGGGTCACCGCGCGTGCTTTGATCGTGATGCCGCGCTCTTTTTCGAGGTCCATGTCGTCGAGCATCTGCTCGTGCATCTCGCGCTGGGAGACCGCGCCGCAGACCTGGAGGATCCGGTCGGAGAGCGTGGTTTTCCCGTGGTCGATGTGCGCCACGATGGAGAAATTGCGGATGAGCGACGGATCTGTCATGGGCGAACGGGAGATGTTACAGGGGTTCAACGTTCAAAGTTCAAAGTTCAATGTAGACCGACTTCAACCTCTCCTTTGAACCTTGAACATTGAACTTTGAACTACTCGATGCCGAGAGGCCACCGCGACCGGGCGCCGGCGGCGGCGAAGTCGCGCGGGCCTTCTCGCCGAAACCGCAGCAGGCCGGCCCAGGCGATCATCGCGGCGTTGTCCGTCGTGAGCGTGCGTTCCGGCAGAAGAACCGGAACGCCGCGCTCGTCGCCCCAGCGCGCGAGCGTGGCCCGCAGCTCGGAGTTGGCCGCGACCCCGCCGGAGAGGGCGAGGCGGCAGATCCCCTCCTCGGCATGGATCTGCTCGACGCGCTCCACCAGAGCCGAGACGACGGCCCGCTGAAAGGAGGCGAAGAGGTCGACGAGCTCCGGCGGGAGGCGGTCCGGCTCCAGGGGCGATCCATCCACGCCGCGACGAGCGAACTCGCGCAGCATGGCGGTCTTCAAGCCCGAAAAAGAGAAGTCCCGCGTGCCGTCGGAGACGCGCCCGACGGGAAGCTTGACGCGCGCTCCGTCGCCTCCCGCCGCGATGCGGTCGATGACGGGTCCGCCCGGATAGGGCAGTCCGGCTCGCCGCGCGACCTTGTCGAACGCTTCTCCCGGCGCATCGTCGCGTGTGCGCGCGAGAGGGACGACGCGGCCTTCTTCGACCCGCACGAGCTCGGCGTGTCCGCCGGAGACGACGAGGCCGTGGAAGGGAGTCACGACCTCGCGCGCCGGCGAGCCGTCGGCGCGCAGGTACGCCGAGAACAGGTGTCCCTCGAGATGGTTGACCGGGACGAGCGGGACTCCCCGGGCAAACGCCAGCGCCTTGCCGACAGAAAAGCCGACGAGCAGCGCGCCGATCAAGCCCGGACCCGCGGTCGCCGCGACGAGCTCGACGTCCTCGAGCGCGGCGCCGGCATCGCCGAGAGCCCTCTCGAACGTGCCCGGCAGGTTTGTCAGGTGCGCGCGCGCCGCGACCTCCGGCACGACGCCGCCGTAGATCGCGTGTGCTCCGACCTGCGAAGCGATGACGTTCGAGCGGACCCGCCCCGCGCCGTCGATCACCGCGACCGACGTTTCGTCGCAGGAGGTCTCGATGCCGAGGACGAGCATGGAAGAATTGTGAGTTGTGAGTTGTGAATTGTGAAGAGGACAGGACTCGCCACCCACAATTCACAATTCTCAATTCACAATTGGCTCCTCACCGCCGCGGCCAGACTCACGACATACGGCGACCTGCAGACGCCCCGATCCGTGATGATCGCGGTGATGTAGCGGGCGGGCGTGACGTCGAACGCCGGATGGCGATAAGCAACGCCTTCGGGTGCGATGCGGGTGCCGCCGATCGCCGAGACCTCTCCCGAAGCGCGCTCCTCGATGGGAATTGCGGCACCGTTGAGGCACTCGAGGTCGACGGTCGTCGTGGGCGCCGCGATGTAGAACGGCACGGAGTTTTCCTTCGCGAGCACGGCTAAGGAGTAGGTGCCGATCTTGTTGGCTGTGTCGCCGTTGGCGGCGATGCGGTCGGCGCCGACCACCACGGCCGAGACGGCGCCGCGCGAGAGGTAGTGTCCCGCCATACCGTCGGTCAAGAGCTCGACGGGAATGCCGTCGTGCGCCAGCTCCCAGGCCGTCAGTCTTGCGCCCTGAAGGAAGGGGCGCGTCTCGCCGGCGAGCACCCGGATCGCCTTGCCGGCCTCGACGGCGGCGCGCACCACGCCGAGCGCGGTTCCGTAGCCGGCCGTCGCGAGCGCGCCGGCATTGCAGTGGGTGAGCACGGTGGTTCCGCCCGCGAGCAGCTCCGCGCCGAAGCGGCCGATGCGACGGCAGGCCTCCAGGTCCTCCGCCGCGATCGCGTCGGCCTCGGCGACCAGAGCGGCCTCGATCGCCACGTCGGAGCCGGCTGCTGCGCGCTCGAAACGCGCCGCCATCCGCGTGAGGGCTGCGAAGAGATTGACCGCCGTCGGCCGGGTCGCGGCAAGCAGGCTGCGCGCGGTCGCGAAGCGCTCGGCCGGCGGAGTCGGCGAGCCGCTGCGCAGCGCGAAGGCGGCGCCATAAGCCGCCGCGACGCCGATTGCCGGCGCGCCCCGCACGGCCATCTCCCGGATCGCCAGAGCGATCTCCGGCGCCTTCGTCAGCTCCAACCACGCCTCGCGGCCCGGAAGCAGGCGCTGATCGAGAAGCCGCAGCACGCGCCCCTCGCGGTAGAGGGGGCGCAGCGCTTCTCTCACGGCCCGACGACGAGAGCCGCGCCGTGGCGGCGCGGGTCGGCCACGGCGGAGGTCCGGCCGCCGGGCTCGACGGCAACGGCGTGAACGCGGCCGATCCGTCCCGGGACCGGGTCGCGCGCGCTTGTCTTGACGGCGTGCCCCATCGCCTCGAGCGCCGCGAGCGAGGCCGGATCGAATGCGTCACGCTCGACCTCGACGGCGTCGGGAAAGTTCTGCTGGTGGAATCGGGCGGCGGCCACCGCCTCTTCGAGCGGCTGGCCGCGCAGCACCAGACCGAGGAGGATCTGGAAGTTCGTGGTGAGAATCGTCGACCCGCCCGGCGTGCCCCAGGCCAGAACGCCGCGGCCCGGCACGACGGCGATCGTCGGACACATCGACGACAGCATTCTCTTTCCGGCCGCCACGGAGTTGACCGCGCCCTCCACCAGGCCGTACAGGTTCGGCTGGCCCGGCTTCGTCGCGAAGTCGTCCATCTCGTTGTTCCAGAGAAAGCCCAGACCCGCGGCGACGCGCTTGTTGCCGAAGCTGTCATTCAGAGTCGTGGTGACCGCGACGACCGCGCCGGAAGCGTCGGCCACCGAGAAGTGGGTCGTCGACGGATGCTCCTTCTTTCCTTCGGAAAGCGCCGCGCTCGGCGTGGCCCGCGCGGGGTCGATTGAGGCGGCCAGCCGCCGCGCGTGTTCCCGGTTCAACATGTCGCGCTCGCGCACGCCTCTCCACGCCGGGTCGCCGAGCCAGCGAGTGCGGTCTTGATAGACGCGCTTCTCAATTTCCGCCGTCCAGTGCATCGACGCGGCGTCGCGCGGGCGCAGCCGTTCCAGGCCGACCTCGGCGGCCACCAGGGCGAGCTCGGCCAGCGCCGCGCCGGAGGAGGGAGACGGCGTCGTCGCGATTTCGGCGTTGCCGAAACGAAAGCGGATCGGGCGCCGGATGCGCACCTGGTAGCGCGCGAGGTCGCCGCGGTCGATCAGCCCGCCGGCGCGCTTCTGTCCGGCCTCGATCTCACGCGCGACGCGCCCGCGGTAGAAGCCGTCGGCGCCCCGGTCGCGAATCGCCTCGAGCGTCCTGGCGAGCGCCGGCTGCCGGAAAAGCGAGCCGGGCGCCGGAGAAGCGCCGCCCGGCAGAAAAATCGCCGCCGTCTCGGGATCGGCCGCAAGATCGTTTCGGTGGGCCGCGATCGACCGGGCGACGTTTTCCGTCACGGCGAAGCCGTCTCGGGCAAGCTGGAGCGCTGGTTCGACGAGCTCCCTCCACGGCAGGCGGCCGCCCCGGCGATGTGCCAGGGCGAGGCCGGAGATGGAGCCGGGCACGCCCGAGCAAACCGGTCCCGCCGTCGAGGACGGGATTTTCCCGTCCGGTCCGGGACGCACGTAGAGGTCGGGTCGGGCATCGCGGGGTGCAATCTCCCGGAAGTCGATCACCAGGATTTTTCCTCCGGAGTCCCGCGAGATCCAGAACCCTCCGCCGCCTAAGTTGCCGGCTTCGGGCCAGGTGACGGCGAGCGCGAAGGCCATGGCCACGGCGGCGTCGACCGCGTTGCCACCGCGCTTCAAGATCCGAATCCCGACCTCGGAGGCGTTCTCTTCCTCGGCGGCCACCGCGCCTCCCCGGCCGTGAGCGACCTGCGCGAGATGGACCGGGAGCGCCGGGCTCTCCGCGGGGACCTGCGCCAAAGCCACGGTTGCCATAGCGACCAGAGCGAGCGCCACGGAGGGTGTCTTCACGGCCTCATTCTATCGGGGCATCCCGGTTAAGATCCCGGGCGATGAGATCCATCCGGGACCTGCCGATCGAAGGCAAGACTGTCTTCGTGCGCGTGGATTTCAACGTCCCGCTCGAGGAGGGCCGCGTCACCGATGCGACGCGGATCGTCGAGAGCCTGCCCACGATCCGCCACGCCTCGGAGCGCGGCGCCCGAGTCGTCTGCGCGTCGCATCTGGGCAAGCCCAAGGGCAAGCCCGATCCGAAGTATTCGCTCGGGCCCGTGGCCGTCGAGTTTGCGGCGAAGCTCGGCCAGCCTGTGCGGTTCGTCGAGGATTGCGTGGGGCCGGAAGTGGAGCGGATTGGCAAGGCTCTGCCGGGAGGCGGCGTCCTGCTCCTCGAGAACCTGCGCTTCCACGCCGGCGAAGAGGGCAACGACCCGGAGTTCGCAAGAGCGCTTGCGAGGCTCGCGGACGTATACGTCGACGACGCCTTCGGCGCCGCGCACCGCTCGCATGCCTCCGTCGTCGGCGTCCCTCGCCTTCTGCCGCTCAAGGGCGCCGGGCTTCTCATGGAGAAGGAAGTCTCCGAGTTGAAGCGCGTCCTCGATCCCGCGCGGCCCTTCGCGGCTATTCTGGGCGGCGCCAAGATCTCGGGAAAAATCGACACGCTGCGCGTGCTGGCCCGCCACGCCGACATCCTGCTGATCGGCGGCGGCATGGCGAACCATTTCGTCGCCGCCCTGGGTCTGCCGATCGGCAAGTCGCTGCTCGAGGCTGATCGGGTGCCGATGGCTCGCGAGATCCTGGACACCTGCAAAAAGGAGGGCAAGACGCTGGCCCTGCCGTCGGATTTCGTCGTGGCCGCCTCCCCGGACGATGCCGCCGGCGCGACCACGGTGGGTATCGCAAAGATCCCGATCAACCTCATGGCGTTGGACGTGGGGCTCAAGACTCTCGAGCAGTTCGAGCGGCTGCTTGTCGGCGTCAAGACGGTCTTCTGGAATGGCCCGATGGGCGTCTTCGAGAAGCCCCCGTTCGACCGAGGCACGATGGCCCTCGCGCACCTGCTCGCCGAGAGCGGCGCCGTCACCGTCGTCGGCGGCGGCGAGAGCGTGGCCGCGGCGCACGCGGCCGGGGTCGCCGAAAAGTTCACTCACGTCTCCACCGGTGGAGGTGCTTCGTTGGATTTCATCACCAACGGCACTCTTCCGGGGATCCAAGCGCTGGAGTAGGTTTCAGGTGCTCGGTGCTGGGTGTTAGGTTGAGCCAATCCCTGGCCCCCGGCCCGAGCACCTAACACCTGACACCTGACCCATGAACCTTTTCGTCGCCAACTGGAAAATGCACAAGACGCGCGGGGAAGCCCGCGCGTTCGCAGACGAGCTCTCCGCGCTGCTCGGTCCGTCGGCGCCCTCCATCGAGCTCGTCGTCGCGCCGCCGTTGACCGCGCTCGACGCGGCGCGCGACGCGGGTCCACGCGCCCGCTGGTCGCTCGCGGCGCAGAACGTCGCGGCGGAAGCCGAGGGCGCGTTCACCGGAGAGGTCTCCGCGCGGATGCTCGCCAACGCCGGTTGCCGCTACGTGATCGTCGGGCATTCCGAGCGGCGGCGGCTCTTTGGCGAGGACGATGCTCTCCTGAAGCGCAAGCTGACGCGCGTGCGCGAGGCGGGCCTGATCCCGATCTACTGCCTGGGTGAGACGGAGGAGGAGCGCGTGATGAGCCTCACGGCCGCGACCTTCGTCCGCCAGATCGACACGCTCTGCGACGACCCGCCCGACACTCCGCTCGTCGTGGCCTACGAGCCGGTCTGGGCGATCGGCACGGGAAACGCGGCAACGCCGGAGGACGCCGCGGCCGCCCGAGCCCACCTGGCGGAGCTCCTGTCCTCCCGCCGGGACGTGCGAATACTCTACGGCGGCTCCGTGACGGCGGACAACGCCGCATCGATCCTCGAGCGTTCGGGTATGAGCGGGTTCTTGATCGGCGGCGCCAGCTTGAAGCCGACCTCTTTCGCGGCGATCGCGGGGATCCGACTGAGGACTGAGGACTAGGGACCGAGGACTCAAGGCACAGGCACCGCAGAAATAGTTCCCCGGGCGAAAGCCTCTTGAGTCCTCAGTCCTCAGTCCTCGGTCCTCAGTCCTCCGTCGAACCCCGGCCTTGACCCCGCTCGCCCGCCCGGCTACACTTCGTCCCCTTTTTGGAGGCCTCGTGGGAATCCTCGAAATTGCCCTGGTCGTCCTGTACATCATCACCTGCTTCTTCCTGGTCCTCGTGGTCCTGGTCCAGCAGGGCAAGGGGGCGGACATTGCCGGAGCCTTCGGCGGGGGCGGCACGCAGACCGCTTTCGGGGCCCGCGGGGCGACCACGGTCCTTCACAAGCTGACGACGGGTGCTTTCATCGGTTTCATTCTGATCGCGATGACGCTGACGATCATGGGAGCGCGGCCGAAATCGAACTCGGTCACGAAGAAGTACTCCGGCGCGGCCAAGACCGCTCCGGTTTCGGCCCAGCCGGTGCCCGCCGCCCCGGCCGCTCCCGCCCCGGAGCCGGCGAAGAAGTAGCATGCCGTCGTGGTGGAATTGGTAGACACGTACGTTTGAGGGGCGTATGGGGCAACCCATGCCGGTTCGAGTCCGGCCGACGGCACCATTCTGGCTCCCTCCTCTTTCCTTTCCTGTGTAAACCGGCCGCGCCAGCGGGGCGTCCGTTGAGCAGGGAGGTCACCATGAAGCGCCGGATTCCCGCGGCCGCTGCTGTCGCCCTGGCTGTCTGCTTCCTTTCTCCATCGGCCCGCGCGGCCTATTCGCCGGCGACGACGAATGGATGGTTCACGCTGGCCGGCCGCACGTCCGGCGGCGCCTCCCACAGCGACGTCTGGCTCTTCAATCCGAGCACGGACCAGAGCGTCTTCGTCACGATCACCCTGATCTTCCACCCCGCAGTCGCCAACGGAGGCGCTCAGTTTCCGCCGGTCCACTCCGCGCTGATCACTCTGGCCGCGCGTGAGACGAAATACTTTCCGGACGTGACGGTGACGGCCTTGGCGGGCGGAGACGGGGTCTTCGGCGCGCTCGAGTGGCAGTCGAACGGTCCCCTGTTGGGAGCGTTGCGCAACGTGACCTCGTCCGGCGGCGGGACCTCCGGACCGATCGTGCCGGCGACGCCGCAGAGCGAGTCGCTGACGCCCAAGACATCGGCCTCGGACGTTCTGACCGTGCTTCACCTCTTCGGGCTGAATTCCGGTGACCCGAACTTCACGACGCGGCTCGATGTCGCCAACACATCGGACCTGACGCTGCCGATCGAGGTCCGGGTCATCGACCCGTCCGCCCAGGTTCTGGGCCTAACGCAGAGCTTCTCGATCGCTCCGCGCTCGCTGCTGCGCGTCGGCACGATCCTGCAGGCTGTCGCTGCTCCGCTGATCGATGGCCTGCGGATCACCGTGGCCATCAAAGAGAACACGGTCGTGACGGCGGGCGGCCTCCTCGCGACCGCCACCGTGACCGACAACCGCACGAGCGCCGCCTTCGCCGTCCTCGGTCAGCGCCAGTCTTCCAACGCCGTCTCCGGAGGGCCCTGCACGCCGGACGCGCAGAGCCTCTGCCTCTCCAACGGGCGCTTCCGGGTCCAGACGGCCTGGCAGTCGACCTCGGCGTCCGGGTCGGGCACCGCGATCCCGGGCACGAGCGACACCGGCCAGTTCTGGTTCTTCAACGCGTCCAACGTCGAGATGGTCATCAAAGTCTTGAACGGCTGCGGCATCAACAACCGCTACTGGGTGTTTGCGGGCGGCCTGACCAACGTGCAGGTCACGATGACGGTCACCGACATGCAGAACGGGACCGTCAAGACCTATCAGAACGCGCAGAGCGTGCCCTTCGCTCCGATCCAAGATGTCTCGGCCTTCGCGACGTGTCCCTAAGCCGATTTTGGATTTTAGATTTTGGATTTTGGATTGAGGCCCCTATCCGAAATCCAAAATCTCTAGGGAACCGGGTCCTCGCCGCCCTTGCTGAAAGGATTGCAGCGCAGGATCCGGCCGGCGGCCAGCCAGGTCCCGCGCGGGAATCCGTAGCGGCGGATCGCCTCGCGGCCGTAGGCCGAACAGGTCGGACGGTAGAGACAGCGCGCCAGACCCAAAAAGCCGAGGGCGGGCGACACGGCCGCACGGTACGCGTCGATCAACCCGATCGCCGTGCGGGCGAGGGCCTGGTCCGGCGCAGGCCGCAAGGCGTCGCCGGCCGAAAACCCCAGGAAGGCGGCCAGGACGAGGGGAGCGATCGAGCCGAACGACGAGGACGAAGCGCCGCGCTCTTCAGGTCCGTCCGGCATATTTCGAGACCCCCGGCACGTAGAGCCGCAGCCCCTGAAGGGCCTTCACGACCGCGACCACGGCGCAGAGCCCGTAGAGCACGACGGCGGCCGGCATGGCCACGACGTACAGGCAGCCGAGCTTCGGAATGAGCACGGAAACGAGCGTCGCGGCCATTCCGATGGCCGCCAGCGCGCCGAAGAGAAAGAGGCCATTTCGGGCGTGCCAGCGCACCTCGCGGTCCTCCTTTTCGATCAGGAGAGGGATGAAGCCGAGGAAGCCCAGGTAGGCGAGCACGATGAGCCAGGGCTTCGAAGATGGGCTCGGCTCGGACATCGGCAAGACGCTATCAGAAGGCGGGAGCCTGCCTACTGGGTCTTCAAGCGAATAGACCCATTCACCGTCTCGATGCGGAGGTTCTCGCCGCCGCCGTTGTAGGAGCCGCGCGCCTCCTTGGGCCCGAACTTTCCCTCGACGGACAAGTCGAAGTCACCCTCGATGCGGCCGTTGACCGTCTCGAGCTCGTACCGCACGGAGGATTTCTTGTCAAAAGCGACGTCTACGTTCCCGTTCACGGTTTCGAGGTTCGACTTCTTGAGGTTTCCCTTGAAGGCCACGCGGAGCGACCCGTTGACGGTGGTCGCGCGGACCGGGCACTCGATGTCTTTCAGCTCGATCGATCCGTTGACGGCCTCCGCGGAAAGCCCTTTGCCAAAACCGACCGCCTCGACGCGGCCGTTGCACGTCTCGACCCGGACTTCCGTCGCCGCGGGGATGTGGAGCTCGTAATCCACGGTGGCCAGGCGGTTGCCCCAGTCGAGGAAGCCGAAGAGACGCCTGCGCTGAGGATTGATCGTCACGATCTCGATTCGGTCGCCCACCTTGCGGATCCGGATCTCGGTCTGGCGCAGCGTCTCCTCCGCGTTGCCGCTCCGGGCGGTCTTCATCGCCTTGACGCGCAGATAGGGCCGGTCCCACGCGATGGCCTCGACGCGCCCGTTGACGTTCTCGACGGAGACCTTCGAGACACCCTCCATGGAAAAGGCCTTTTCGAAGACCTCGTCATTCCCGGCCTTGGCCGGGAGGGAGGCAAGCAGGACGGCTAAGGCTATCGCGGCGCGCTTCATGCGTTCTTCAAAGCTGTTAACGGAATCGGCGGCGAAAAGTTCTCATGGACACCGGCGGGGGTCACGGCGCGGCGACGATGCGCGTTCCGGTGGCCCGGTCGCACCGGCGGGGAGCCTGTCCGTCTCGCAGGACGGGCCAGGCGTCCACCAGGTTCCAGATGGGCACGAGCAGCGGGAGGTTGCGGCGCACCGAGCCCCAGGGCCCCGGAGGCCGTCCGTCCGGGTCCAAAGCCTCCAGAGCGAGCCAGCGGCGGGCGCGGCCGCCCGCGGAGTCCCTCAGAAGGAAGGCGGCGGTGGCGCCTGTCCCCAGCGCCCCCCAGACCCAGGGGATCGCGGCCCGCCATTCGGGCATCAAGCGCCAGAGAGCCCACGTGGCGATCAGGCCCAGGAGGTCGGCCGCGGCGGCGCAAACCAGCCAGTCCAGGAAGAATGCGAGAATGCGAGCCCTCAACATGACTTGCTAGGGCGAATTGTGAACGGTGAAGTGTGAATTGGAAAGCACAAGGTCCCGTCCATTCCGAATTCGCAACGCGTCCATCGCCATTTCTGGCGGACTGCCACCTCCACTTCGAGGGGTCGCTGCCGCCGGAGGCCCTGCGGGCGCTCGCGCGGCGCGCCGGGCACCGCTTTGCGGAAGAAGCGGCCTTTGCCGACGCGCGCGCCGCGGTCAAGGATGCTGCCGACTTTCTCGCGCTTTACGCCGAGGTCTGCCGGATCTTCCGCGGGCCGGAAGACTACGCCGAGGCCTCGCGAGCCCTGGTCCAGGCTCTGGCCGCCGACGGCGTGGCCTACGCCGAGATCTACGTGTCGCCGGAAATCTTCGGACGCTTCCAGCTGGACCGGCGCGCCTGCCTGGAGGCGATCGACGAAGGCTTCCGCGCGGAGGGCCGCGAGGCGGGCATCACTTGCCGGATCCTTCTGGACGCGGTGCGCCACTGGGGTCCCGAATCGGCGCACCGCGTTCTCGGACTGTATGAGAGCGCGCCGCTCTCGTCGGTCGTGGGTTTCGGCCTGGGCGGAGACGAGGCGGCGCTGCCGGCGGCGGCGTTCGCCGAGGTGTACGAGCGTGCGCGGGCGTTGGGCTTGAAGACTTCGGTGCACGTGGGCGAGTGGACAGGGCCCGAGTCTGTGCGCGAGGCACTCGACGTCTTGAAACCGGACCGCATCGACCATGGCATCGCCGCCGTGAGAGATGAGCCGCTGCTCGAGCGGCTGGCCGACGAAGGCACGGTGCTCTATGTGGCGCCGACGGGCAACCTCGCCACAGGCGCCGTGCGCCGCTGGGACGAGCACCCTCTGCCGCGGCTCTGCGAAGCCGGCGTGCGCGTCGCGCTCGGGGCCGACGATCCGCTGCTCTTCGATACGATGACCTCCGGCGAGTACGCGGTCGCGCGCGAGCGGTTCGGCTTCGACGAGGCGACGCTCGGGCTTCTGGCCGAGCACGCCTGGCGCGGCGCGTTCTGCTCGACAGAGGAGCGGCAGGAGGGACTCGGGCGGATGGGGATTACGGTTACCTGAGGGTGTAGGAGATCCGCGCTTCGTCGAACGCGGCGCACAACCCGGCCACCAGCGACCGCCGGACCGACAGCGTCACCCTCGCCTCTTCGCCAAAGTCCTCTGAAACGACGGCGATCTCGGGCGGCCGCAAGAGCCGCTTGACCGTTCCGAGGCGCGCGTGGGAACAGCTCACGACGAGCCTGCGGGTGTCGAAGACCGCGCGGCTGCCGGCAGCCTCGAGCGCGCGCGCGGCTGCCTCGCGGTAGGCGCGGGCGAGACCGCCGGTTCCCAGCTTCGTGCCGCCGAAATAACGCACGACGACCACGCAGACATCCGTCAGGTGCGCCCTTTCGATCGCCGCGGCGATCGGCCGGCCTGCCGTGCCCGACGGTTCGCCGGCGTCGGAGGCGCGCGTGACGGCGGAGTCGCCCGTGCCGAGCTTCCAGGCGAACGCGACGTGCGTGGCGTCGTGGTATTGCCGCGTCAGATTTGCGACAGCCTCGCCCGCCTCGTCGGCGGACGTGCAGGGGAAGGCGTGCGCGAGAAAACGCGAAGCGCGCTCGCGCACCTCGGCGCGTCCCGGCCCGGCCGGGACGTGGCGCTCGTCAGCCGAGGGCGAGGGTCTCTTCGTAAAGCGCCCTGTACCGCGCGACGATCGTGGTGCTCGGGAACTTCTCGACGGCTCGCCGGCGCGCTGCTTTCGAGAAGACCTCCCACAGCGAAGCGTTCGTCAGCAGCGCGAGCCCCGCTTCGGCCATGCCGGCGACGTCGCCGACGGGCCGCAGCGAGCCCGAGACGCCGTCCTCCACCACTTCGGGCAGACCGCCTTTCGCCGTGCCGATGACGGGCACGCCGCAGGCCATCGCCTCGAGGGCCGCGAGCCCGAACGACTCGGCGTCGGAGGGGAGGAGCAAGAGCTTGGCCAGAGGCAGAATCGTCTCGATCGCGGCGACGTTGCCGAGAAACTCGGTCTGCTCCGCGAAGCCGAGGTCGCGCGCGAGGCGCTCGGCCTTCGAGCGCTCCGGTCCGTCGCCGATGAGAACGAGGCGCGCCCGGACATGCCGGCGGAGACGGTCGAAGACACCGAGCACGTCGGCGATTCTCTTGACCGGACGGAAGTTCGAGATGTGCATCACGAGCGCTTCGCCCTCCGGAAAGAGCGTCCGCGCGTAGGGCGAGGCCCCGCCCGGCCGGTAGACGTTTCCGTCAACGAAATTCGGAATGACGTCGATCGGGTGCCGGACGGAGAGCTCCGAGACCGTCACCTCGGCGAGGTGTCGCGAGACGGCCGTCACGGCATCACTCCTCTCGATGCCGTAGCGCGTGATCGGCAGGTAGGAACGGTCTTGGCCCACGATGGTGATGTCCGTGCCATGGAGCGTGGTGACGACCTTGAGCCTGGCGCCCGCTCCGTTGGACATGTCGCGCGCCAGGATCGCCGAGATGGCGTGCGGGAGCGCGTAATGGACGTGGAGAAGGTCGAGCTGCGCGGAAGCGGCGACTTCCGCCATCTTCGTGGCGAGGGCGAGTGTGTAGGGCGGCGAAACAAAGAGAGGGTACGTCGGCGCCACGACCTCGTGGAATGCCACGCGGGGGCGCGGCAGCTCGAGCCGCGAGGGCAGGGCATACGAGATGAAGTGGACCTCGTCGCCGCCGTCGGCCAGCGCCACACCGAGCTCCGTCGCGACCACTCCGCTGCCGCCGAACGTCGGATAACACGTGATTCCGATCTTCATCAGAAACCCGCTTCGAAGCCTTCGAAGGCCACGACGAGGTCGTCGATCCTCGGTGGCCGCTTCGACATGAAGCCCTCCGCGAACTCGACGCCGGCGAGGATGCCGAAGTGGCGAGCGCGCGCTTCGACGGCCTCAAGGAAAGACACCGCGGAGAGCATCGTCTGTGGCTCCTTCGAAGCGGGGTCGTGGAACTGGCTCGCGAAGGCGCGCGCGGCGGCTCGGCGCGTGTCCATGGCGGGCGTGACGTCCACGAGAAACGAGGGCTCCTGCACCAAAAACGTCGAGAAATAGAGGACCTGCTGCGGGCGATGCGCCGGGCTCACGGTCGTCAGCTTGCGCAGTCCTGCGTAATAGGCGGCATCGGTCACGAGCCTTCCCGCACGGGCGTGGTCCGGATGGCGGTCGTCGGGGTACGACGTCAAGACCACTCGCGGCTTCTCGCGCCGGATGACCTCGATCACCGCGAGCTCGGCGGCGCGGCCCGTCTCGAGGCCGCCGTCGTGCAGATCGAGCGTTTCGCGGAATTCGGCGCCGAGGATCTCGGCCGCGCGCTTCGCCTCGGCCGCGCGCCCCGCCGAGCTGCCGCGGGTGCCCATCTCGCCGCTCGTCAAGTCCACGATGCCGAAACGGCGGCCGCGCCGCGCGAGCATCACCAGCGTGCCCGCGCACGTCAGCTCGATGTCGTCGGGGTGCGCCGCGATCGCGAGAACGTCAACGGGCATGGGCGGCCTCCGCGGGCGCCTCGGCCCCCAGCTCGACGACCGCGGCACCTTCGAGCGAGCTCCGCGCCGCGTCGCGGATCGCCGCGAGAGCGGAGCGTCCGTGGGCGAGCAACGGAACGAGCGGAGGATAGAGGCGGTCGGCGCCGCTTCCTTCGGGGAGCAACATCGTCTCGAGGCGACGGCGGCGTCCCGCCGCGATGTCTTCCCGCTTCTCGGCGGCTTTGCGAATGCGTTCCACGAGCTGCTCGATCTGATACGCGACTTTGCGTCCGGCGGTTTCGAGCGCGCCGGTCAGCGTCGGGTCGATGCCTCTCAAGCTCGGCTCCAGGGCCGCCAGGTCCTTCTCGAGGCGCCGGCCGAGCTCCGCCAGCCACTCGGCCTCCCGGGGCGCGGCGGCGGCCGAAGGCGCCGAGGCGGCGAAGAAGTCGGAAAGCGACAGCCCGAGCGCCTCGAGCGCGCGGCGCTCGGCAGGGCCGGTGAGCACGGCGTGCGTGCGCGGAAGCAGGACGGGTGCGGAAAGCTCGAACACCGGAAAGAGAGCGAGCGCCTGCGCGTGATAGGCGATCTCGGAAGGGCCGAGGATCGACGCAGCCATCGGCAGGAGGAAGGACTTGAAAGCGGGCCGGGTCAGGACGTCGACGGAGGGAAGAGCTCGGCCCGCCTCGACCCTTCGCGCCGCCTCGTCCAAAGAATCCAGGCGTCGGCGCTCCCCGTTCTCGATCGCGAAGAACGGGAAGACGTCGGAGCGGTAGGGCACCGGAACCTCGTGGCCGAGGGCCTCGAGGCGCTCGGCCGTTTGCCGCCAGGCGCCGCTCACGGCGGCCTGCCGCCGCGCGGCCTGGAGGAAGAAGGCGGCCGCAGGCGCCGCGGCTTCCGGCGTCAAGGGATCGAGGACGAGAAGCAGCTCTCCCTCCACGAGGTCGAAGAGCGTCTCGACGAAGGCGTCGGCGTACGAAACCCCCGGCGCGCTGCGGCGCGCGAAGGCTTCGAGGATCTCGGAAGCGCCGGGCGCCTTCGCATCCAGCCGGAACTTCTCGACAATCTCCGTCACTTTTTGCGGGATGGGGAGAGGTCCGACGGGCCGGCGATTGCTCCGGTCGGCGCCTTCGAGAACCAGAACCTCGGGCCCTTCGGCGCCCGGCCGGGCCGTCCGGGCGACCTCCGCGAGGTCATGGTCGTCGGTCAAGGCGTAGAAGACGGGGACGGCAGGAACGCCGCGCTCCGAGATCTCGCGGGCCACGCGGATGGCATCGAAGGCTTTCAAGAGCGCGAAGAGGGGTCCTGTGAAGAGGCCAACCTGGTGCCCGGCGGCGACCGCGACAGCTTTTCCGGAGGCGAGCGCTTCCGCTCGATCGCGGCCCGCCGGGCCGCGACATCGAAAGGCCGAGGCGCCCACAGAGGCCGGCCGGCCGAGGATCTCCCGCGCCCGCGCTGCGGCTGCGTCGAGGCCGGGACGGTCCGCATAGAACTCCGTCAGGCCGCGCAGGAAAGCGCGGAAAAGGGGCGGCAGGTTGGGGTAGCGGTCGAACGGGATCGAGTCGGTCATGCCTTCCTCGCAAGCACGATCAGGCGCGGCGAATCGGCGCCGGCAGGGCACCCGTCAAAATCGCCCCAGACGGCCTCGACGGCGAGGCCGGCGGCCTGGAGCAGCCCGGTCAGCTCGTCGCGCGTATACGCTCGGACGCTCTCACGAAACTTCTCGATCGTGCCGCCGCGGCGGACTTCGATGTCCTTCTCGATGCGTCGCGTCTTGACGTTCCAACGGCGCCGGATGCGGTACTGCCTATCCTCGGTCGAACGCTTCTCCTCGCCGACGAGCCGCGCGAGGACGTGGTCGAGGCCGAACGTGTCACACAGGAACCGGCCGCCGCGTTTTAAGACACGCTCGATCTCGCTGACCACCGCACGGTTGTCGGCCTCGTGCACGAAGTATCCGAAGCTCGTGAAAAAGTTGACGATGGTCTTGAAGCAGCCGTCGGCAAACGGGAGGCGCCGCATGTCGCCGCGCACCAGTCGCAGGCAGCGGTTGAGGCGGCGCGCGAGCGCGAGCTGCGGAGCCGAGTAATCGAGACCGACCGGGAGCACGCCCGCCTCGGCGAAGCGCAGCGCGTGCCGGCCGGAGCCGCAGCAGAGGTCGAGCAGCGGCGTCAAGTCTGCCGGCCCGAGGCGCTCGAGGGCGAAGGCCGCTTCGCGCCGCGCCGAGTCGAGATCGCGGTGGGGGTAAAGGTCGAGGTACTCCTCGCCGAACCAGCTCTCCCACCACGCCATCGGGCGCGATTATGTCCGAGATTTCCGCTAGAGTTCGGGCCAATGCGAAGCCGACGGCTCTGCCTGCTGTTCGCCGGAGTGTTGTTCGCCTCAGCGGCCTGCCTCGACATGGGCCCGAAGTTGCCGTCGCGAGACGGCTACCGGGCCATCCTGGCCTTTTCGAAGGACGACCGCTACGAGATCTTCGTGCGCGGCGAGAAAAGGCGCGTCGAAGGCACGATCGATGGCTCCCGGCTCGTGAAGATCGCGCGCCCGGACCTCCACACGGTCTGGCAGTTCCGGCCTGCCACCAAGAAGCTCTTCGAGACGCCCTGGGGACCGCGAGACGAAATCGTTCCCGGCTATCCGCTCGATCCCAAGTTCGATCCTCCCGCCTACGCCGATCGATTCGGCGCCACGATCAAGCGGATCGGGGACGCCGCCCACGGACTGCACCCGTGCGACCGCTGGATGATGACTCTGCCTTCCGGCGACGTCGTGACGGTCTACGTGGCGCGCGATCTCGAGAGCCTCGTCGTCCGCATCGAGCACGAGAAGAAGGACTCCAAGGACGAGATGCAGCCTTTCGCCTCGACCGAGCTGCTCGACATCCGGCCGGGAGTCAAGGAGGATCTCTTCGAGAAGCCGAAGGGCTATGAGACGGTCAGTTCCTATGAGGCGTTAGGACGGTAGGAGATCGCAGCGTGAACGCCGTGATCGCAGCGTGAACGCCGTGAAGTAAAGGACGAAGGATGAAGGGTGAAGGGAAACGCGTTCCGCAGTTCAAACTTCAAACTTCACTTCGCCCGATCACGTTGCGATCTCGCTGCGATCACGCTGCGATCGAGGGGGTCTCGAGCGGCCCGAACTCCCTGAAGAGAATGTGGTCGTAAAAGTAGTGGCAGAGCAGGAAGGAGAGGACGACCACGTAGTAGCTCTTGTCCTGCGGAAACCCGAGACCCTTCCAGACGAACAGATAGACGAGGCCGGCGGAGACCGTCGCGCCGACCATCGCGGCGTAGAATTTCCCGGTCTTCTCCTGGCCGGCCAGCTTGCGGGTCAAACCGCTCCCGATCTCTCCGTGCTCGGCGCTGCGCCCCAGGATGAACCAGGTCAGCGCCAGGTACTGGAGCGAGTGCCACGTGTTGAAGCCCTGGAAGGCGACGTCGAGGTTGTCGAAGATCGGGATGATGAACGCCAGCCCCACGGTCAGCGCCATGAAGAGAAGCCGCGGCCAGCTCGACTCGCCGCGGCGGATCTCGCCAAGAGTCCGAACGACGTAATACACGAAAAAGAGGGCGAAGCCGACCGTGAACGCCACGGCGAACTCCCGGCGCTGGAGGAAGCGCGGAAAGAGCAGCGTCGAGTCTCCCAGCGTGAACTTGTTCGCGACGAACTTATACATGGCCATCGTGTAGAGGGAGCCAAGGATGAGCCCGGCGTCGAGCAACCGGTCGAGCGGATGAACGCGGGCGCCCGCGCGCCGGCGGTACGTTTCCGAGATGAACTGTGCCTGGTGCGTCACATGGATCGAGGCCCAGAAGAAGAAGCACGTGATGAGCAGCACGAAAGCGTGCAGCGCTCCTAGGATCACGAGAGTCGGGATCACCACGAGCGGCAGATAGGCGAGCAGCCCGTACTTCTCCCGGAAGCGTGGTTCGAGAGCCGTTCGCAGGTACGTCGAGTACATGTGGGGACCGCCGACCAAGAGAGTCACCGCGAGGCCGACGATCAGGCTCGCCGTTCCCTCCGAGGCTCCGATCTTCTGCAGGAAACCATAGGAGACGTAAGGCAGGAAGACCAGGACGCCCGACAGCGTCAGGAAGATCAGATCGAAGCGCCGGTTGTTGATCCAGAGCGACGTATCCCGACTCCCGGACGGCTGCATCGAAGCGGCGACCGTGGAAGACATCCAACCTCCCGACGTTTTGGCTTGCGAATCTTATGCCGAACCCGGGTCACGAGCGACGGTAAAATCAGAAGCTCATGTTGCGTTTCGGCTGCGTCCCGATCGATCCGCCGCTGATTCTGGCCCCGATGGCCGGGATCACGGACCACGTGTACCGCCTGATGCTGCGCCGGATCGGGGGCGTGGGGCTGGTGACGATGGAGTTCATCTCGTCGGAGGCCGTCAGCCGCGGCAACGCGCGGCAGATTCGCAAGATGGTCTTCTCGAACGAGGAACGGCCGCTCTCGATCCAGATCTACGGCTCGGACGCGGCGCGCATGGCGGCGGCTGCCGAGGTCGTCGAGGAGCTCGCCCCCGACGTCTGCGACATCAACATGGGCTGTCCGGCGAACAAGGTCTTGAAGGGCTGCGCCGGCGCCGCGCTGATGGGGGACCTGCCGCTGGCGCGCGCGATCGTGAGGGCGGTCCGGTCGCGACTCTCCATTCCGCTCACGGTCAAGTTCCGCCTGGGCTTAGACGACCGCCGGGAGAATTTTCTCGATCTCGGCAAGATGTGCGAGGACGAGGGCGCGGCAGCCGTGGCGATGCACGCGCGCACGGCTCGCCAGATGTACACGGGGCGCGCGGATCGGCGTCGCATCCTGGAATTGAAGCGGCACCTCTCGATTCCCGTCGTCGGCAACGGCGACGTGGAGAGCGCCGAAGACGTCCTCGCGATGTTCGCCGAGACGGGGTGCGACGCCGTCATGGCGGGGCGCGCCACCATGAAGAACCCCTGGATCTTCCGGCAGGCTGCGGACCTTCTGGCAGGCCGTGCCCCGCGCGAGGCCACGCTCGACGAGCGGCGCCACGTCATGCTCCATCACTTCGCCGAGATCGAGGCCCGAGCCGAGCCACGCGACGTGCTCCACAAGCTGCGCACGATGACCGGGTGGTACACGCACGGGCTGCCCAACGGGCGCGCCCTGCGCGTCAAGATTTCGGAGCTGAAAACCCCCGCCGATTTCCATTCGGCGGTCGAGGAGTTTTTCAGAGTTTTGCCGAGCGAGGCCCGCGAGCCTGCCGCCGTAACGGCGTAGCAGCCTGAAAAGCCGCTAAAACGGGAATCCCTTTCCCGTCTTGCCGGTTCGATTGAAGCAATGAGGCTTCGTCCGCCGGCTTCGCTCGCTGTCCTTCTCTTCGGCCTCTCGGCCGCGCTCTCGGCCCAGGCGCCGGCGGCGCAGAAGAAGGCCGATCTGAAGACGAAGATCGGCACGTTTCCGCTCGAGGTGACGGCCGAGTTCCTCGGCACGGCCAGCGGGAAGACGGTCGTGCGCATCCGTCTTGCGGCGCCCGAGCTCTCGCGCGGGGCGGCGGGCAAGGGCGTCAAGAGCTTCCAGGGCGAGCTCCGCGGCGCGCTCCTGCAGGGCGGCCAGCTCGTGGATGTCTTCAAGTACCCGGTCTCGGGCGAGCTGTCCTCGGACAGAGTCTTCAGCTACGCGTTTCTGCGCGCTCTGGACCCCGGGGCCTGGCGCATCGAGCTCGCTCTGGGACCGTCCGGCGGGCCCGACTTCGGCAAGGCGGCAGTCGATCTCGCGGTGCCGGAGCTCGGCACGCCTTTCCGGCCCGAGATGGCGCCGGGCGAGGCGGGGACGCTGCCGTCCGCCGAGGCCATCGTCTTGGCCGAGACGTCAGAACCTCCCCGGGATCCCGCTCAGCCGAAGCTCAGGATCCGACCGCCCTCGCGCGAGGCTCCCGTGGGTTTGATGCGTCTGGAGGCGGAGGTCGAGCCGCCCATCGTGAAGGTCGTGTTCTACCTCGGCGAGAAGCGGATCGTCTCGCGGACGCGGCCGCCCTACAGCGTCGAGATCGACCTGGGCGAGGTGCCGCGCGAGCAAACGCTGCGTGCCGTCGGCTACGACGAGTCGGGGCGGGTCATCGACGAGGACGCCTGGGCGATCAACGCCGGAGCCGCGCGCGTCACCGTGCGTGTCTTGCCCCGGCCCGAGCCTTCCGAGGGCAAGGTCTTCGTGAAGGTGGCGGTCCAGTCGATCAGCGGAGGCATCGCCAGGAAGGTGGAGCTCTTTCTCGACTCGAAGAAGGTCCGGGAATGGACCGGCCCGCCCTTCGAGGCCACGATCCCTTACGCCGACTATCTGAAGGCCGGCATGCTGCGCGCCACGGCCGTGACGGACGACGGCAAGGAGGCCAACGACATCAAGGTACTGCGCGGGCCCTCGATGACTGTCGAGACCGTGCGCGTGGACGTCGTGCAGCTTCACGTTGCCGCCATCGACAAGAGCGGCCACTTCGTCAAGGGGCTGGCGAAGGAGGACTTCACAGTCAAGGAAGACGGCAAACCGCAGCCCACGACCGGGTTCGAGGTCGCCGAGAACCTGCCTCTGACGGTCGGCCTCGTCGTGGACGGCTCGGGCTCGATGGAGAAATCGATGCCCTACGTGCGCGACGCCGGCGGAACGCTCTTCAAAAATCTGATCCGCGCCAAGGACCAGGGCTTCGTCATCGAGTTCCGCGAGCAGGCCAAGTTCCTGCAGGAGCTGACGGGCGATACGGCGGCTCTGCAGCGCGCCGCGCGCGACACGCGGGCCAGCGGGGCGACCGCCCTGTACGACGCCATCGTCCTCGGCCTGTACCAGTTTCGCACACAGCAGGGCAGAAAGGCCCTGGTCGTCATCACCGACGGCGCCGACAACTTCTCGCACGTCGAGTACCCGACTCTCCTGCGGTACGCGCGTTCGGCGGGCGCGCCGATCTTCTTCATCGGTCTCGGCATCCCGATCACGGATTTTTCCTCGCGCAAGGCGATCAACGAGATCGCCAACGAGTCAGGCGGCGAAGTCTTCCACATCCGCAACGCGGCCAACATCGGCGAGATCACCGCGAAGATCGAGGAGGAGCTGCGCTCGCAGTACATTCTGGCGTTCCGCAGCGACTCGGCCAAACCGCCCGGCGAGTACCGGGCCGTCGCCGTGGCCATTGCCAGGCCCGGTCTGACCGCCCGCACGGTCCGCGGGTATATACCGTAACGTCGGCGTCGCTTACAGAGGGATCTGCGCCTGCGGCGCACCGGCGAGCGGCTCGGCCGGATGCGGCCTCGACCGCTCGCCTGATCCCCCCGCGGCGCTCCGCCTCCCGCGGCGCAAGGCTCCTCCCTCGCATTCGCTCGGACTCCCCACCTTTTGTCAAGACGGGTTGATGTCATACGGCGATGGGGTTGGGGGCGTGAGCCCGGGTTGTGTCGTAGAGGGTTTGGTCGCGGAGCATTGCG
>WNGF01001401.1_pt1 | contig 45233 bp, 45 predicted proteins | sample 5400641 | NCBI WGS metagenome assembly WNGF01 (sample SAMN13153371, study PRJNA577476) | soil metagenome | isolation source: 80 cm soil or saprolite under grassland replicate 2 | place: USA:California | collected 2016-06-15 | reverse complement strand
GTACGCTCAAGCGCATCAGAGGGGCCTCCAGTGTGCAGGGAGTGACATTGGCGTGTTCTCCCTTTCGATAGCACAGGAGGCCCCTTTGATTCACATCGATTGCAGCTTCGCCAACCAATTATTTTCAGATCAGGGTTAGTTCGTCATCCTTTCATCAAAGATGTTGGAATTCCAGCGCGGCGATACGCTAAGCAGACCCTCGCTGCCCAAATATGCATCAACTCGTTCACGCGTGCGAAATTGGGATTCTTTGCGCGGACTCGCTACGAGGATCTGCTGCAATTCTTTCAGGAGTACGAGCATCCGCAAGGCAAAGATTTTCAGTTCTTTCAGGAGGCGGGGAAGAGAATTGTCACCGTAATGGACAAGTTAGCAGCCTGCTTGGGTGACAGAACTAAGCAGTTGCGGAATCGCTCCTATATCTTGTCCGTATATTTGCTCTTTGAGGAATTGTCTAAAGACGGAAAAGTTGAGAGGCTCAAGGAGCAAAGGACGTTTGCGCGCTTTGTGTTTGAGTTGTGGAGAAGACTGAGGGAAGAAATTAAGGCCGGAATGGATAGGAAAAATCGGGAACTCTACGCGTTTGAGACTCTGGTGAGTAGTGCCCCCGGCGAGAAGTACCAGATAGAACGAAGACATCAGAAGATGAATGAATACTTCAAGTATTTCTTGGAGACAGAAAAGATAAAAGGGGACAAATGAGCTTCCCGGCGACGCTGTCGCCTGCAATTTTTGGTTTCGGGCGTGCTCTTGGGAAAATCTGTTAGCTCGGGCGCTTGGTAGCGGGTCTAAGCGGCCTTGAGAACTCGCGGCTGGATGCCCCGTCTTTCAATAGTAAAAATTGAGGAAAAGTGGTTCGCGAGTTGAGCTCACTAGTCATCTGTTTGGCCCAGATAGAGGATAAGATAGCTTGACAACATACAACAGCTATGGTTAGGTTCAGTCCGGAGGCGAGTTCTATGCCGCAGTTTGATGACCTTAACAGGCTCGAGATCCTCGCCAGGCGGCACGTACCCGGCATTCGGCTGAAGCCACTTTCCCAAAAGACCATCCCAAGGCTCGCGAAGGACGCTGCAGCCGTCCGAGCGATCCAGCGGGCTGTTCGAGAAGTCCCGACATGGCATCGTGTTTCGGTGGGCGACGCGCGGTCGATGGAGCACGTTCCCAATGAAAGCGTTCATCTTGTAGTGACGTCGCCTCCGTACTTCAACCTGAAGAAGTATCCGGACCATCAATCACAGCTGGGAACCTTCGACGACTACGAGATCTTTATCAAGGAGTTGGGCCGGGTGTGGGCCCAATGCCACAGAGTGCTCGTCAGAGGTGGGCGCCTGATCGTTGTCGTTGGGGATGTGTGTCGATCTCGGCGCGAGCATGGGGAACACCAAGTGATTCCGCTACACGCCTCGATCGCCGAGACCTGTCGCGAGCTCGGATTCAACAATCTCGCGACAGTTGTGTGGCACAAGATCTCTAACGCCAAGTTCGAGGTCGATAACGGGACATCGTTCCTTGGCAAACCTTACGAACCAAACGCGGTCATCAAAAATGACCTTGAATTTATCTTGATGCAGCGAAAGTCGGGAGGGTATCGACAGCCCACTGAGGCGATGCGGGTACTAAGTCTCATTGGTGCGAGGAACCACCGCGCCTGGTTCAATCAGATTGTTACGATCAATGGTGCGTCCACGCGTGCCCACCCTGCCCCTTACCCGCCTGAGCTCGTCGAGCCTCTGATCCGGATGTTTAGTTTCGTCGGCGATACAGTGCTTGATCCGTTTTCAGGTACCGGGACGACCAGTCTAGTCGCCGCGCGGTCGGGTCGGAACAGCATTGCTATCGAGATTGAGCAATCTTACCATCGGCTCGCCATTGATCGTCTCAGCGCTGCCTTCCGGAAGGAGAGCCTTAACGCGACCGTTACGGAATAGCCTGGCATTGTGTAGGGCTTAGATGGCTAACGGCACGTTCCGGCTCCTAGAGCGATTCAAGAACACCTTCTTTGGGACACGATACGATCATCGTAATTCCAGCCTGGGCAATATCATTGGTCGAGAGCTTTTCGAGGATTTGGTGTCGCATTCGGGTTCGGTCGCATACGTCGATCATATCCAGCATGGGAGAACAGTCGTAAATCGAGGCGGCAAGATTCATACGCCGAAGGCCATCCGACGCAACGATAGCATTCTCGGCCGTCCACCTGCGGGCTTCACGCTTGCTGCGCCGCCGTCTGGATTTTCAGTGTTCGAGGGTCCCGTAGCAGAGCCGCGCGTGGGCTGTGAGCTAAAGATTCTCGCGAAGTCACAACTCAAGCAGATCGGGCGCGTCATCTCAGACCTTGAACGATTCGCAGATCGGATGAAATCATTGAATCAGCGATGTATCAATGTTGCAGTGGTGGGAGTGAACCACGAGTCGGACTACGTGGGCTGGGAGGGAGACCGCCCCTACCGTCACAAATTGACTGCTAGCGAACCAGAAATCGTTTCAGCACGTCTATCCGAGGCCCTTCTTAATCGCTACGACGAGCTACTCATTTTCAGGTTTCGTGCTACGAACCAGCCGTCGTATCCATTTAGTTGGGTTCACCCGAAGCAAGTTGACCTGGACTACGGGGCAGCACTAACAAGAGTGGGCGAATTGTACCAAAGCCGCTTTACCTGAGAACAACTGATTCGACTGGTTTGCGGTGGATTTGCTTTCACGGTTTGAAGTGAGCGACCTGTCGGATCGGGGGAACGGAGATTCACGATGAGAGTAGACAAGCTGAATCTAGAACGCGTCTTTGAGCGCACTGAGCGGCTCGAGGCCCCGTTGTTTCAACGCCCCTACGTTTGGGAGCAGGAGCGAAACTGGGAGCCCCTCTGGGCGTCAATTCAGATGGTTGCAGAGCGCCGATTGGAGAACAAGCCCGTGCATCCGCACTTCTTAGGGACCGTGGTCTTGGACCAGCTGAAGACCGGTCTCGGGAAGATCCACGTTCGTCATATCATCGACGGCCAACAGCGTCTGACGACTCTTCAGTTGGCGCTTGCCGCGTCTCGTGATCTGTGTTCACGGCTCAACGAAGGCCGATACGCCAAGGCTTTCGAGAAGCTTACGATCAACGAAGTTCCTCTCAGTGATAATCCGGACGACGTTTTCAAGGTTTGGCCGACCAATGCAGACCGAGAAGACTTTCGAGCAGTTTTGAAGGCCGGTTCTCCGGCCGCCGTTAGAAAAATTGAACACGCTGGATCTGACGACGAATGGCTGATACCGAATGCCTATTTGTATTTCCACGACAGAATTGGCGAGTGGTTAGGGCCGGCCGGAACGGCCGAGTTCCGTAGTCGGCTGGATGTGCTCTACATCACCATGCGGGACGACATCCATCTGGGCGGCCACTACGATGTCTTGATCACGATGGACCGCGGCATCGAGTTCCAGCAGCCAATCTCGACGTTCCCATTCGGTGTCATCATCGCGCATGCCGCATCCAATCGCTTGCAGCACCTCAGGCCGCTCGTTCCGGCGATTCTCGCCGCAATCGCTTCGACCACCCCGGGCCAAATTCAACGCGTCGGAGCGTGACATCGGCTCGCTGAATGACGATCTTCACCGAGCGGTAACTCGGGCCCCCGTGACATTGCGGGCCACCTGATTGGGTGATCCTCACGACGGTCCGCGATGGAATAGTCCCAGCGAAGGGCCAAGAGGCCACAGGTTGCGCGATTAGCTGGACGCGTGGCAATTGTTGTCCCGGCACGTGAGGGCGAAATGAAAAACCAGGTCGGGTCGCCTGCCGTCGCGTTTGCGCTGGAGGACACCGCCGGTACGGTCTATCGTCTCGAGCAATTTCGCGGCCGCTGGCTGCTGATGGTCTTCCACCGCCACCTCGGCTGACTGCCCTGCCGTGAGCACCTGTCGCAGTTGCGACAGCACGAGGAACAGGTCGAGAGGCTGGGCCTCGAGATCGTCGTCGTGACGTTCGAGGCCCGAGAGCGTGCCGAGGAGTACGTGCGCGAGACGGGTCTCCGATGGCCCTTGCTGATTGACCGGCGGCGGGGGGTCTACAGCGCCTATGGGATGGGTCGCGGTCGATGGTCGGCGATCTGGGGGCCCGCCACCTGGTGGGCGTACGTGCAGTTGATCGCCCAGGGCCACCGGCTGAGGCGTCCCACTGGCGACATCCGCCAGCTGGGGGGAGACGTTCTCGTGGACCCCATGGGGCGGGTCGCCTTGCATCATGTCGGGAAAGGCCCGGCGGATCGGCCGGCGGTTGCAGAGCTCTTCGATCGGGTCCGACAAGGCCAGCGCGATTCCCGCTAGGCAAGAGCCGAGTTCAGCATGAACGGCGGCCTCTTCATGTAGGGTATGTTCATGCGTTACCAATCCCGGCTTGATCTCGGAGGCGGCACCGTCATTCGATTGTTCGGAAGGTAGCTGTATCCGACGGGATACGCTTGACAGCTCGTCGGCGCGATCGGTATCGTGACCATATGACCCGCCGTCGCGTGCATCTGACTAGCAGGTGGCCGACTCTTGCCGAGACAGCAAGAGTCTTCAAGCTGTCCGCTGCTACCCAGCGAAGAATCTCGCGTGAGGTGGCGGAGTTCTTGAAGGAGTACAAGGAGGCACTCGCCGCAGCTCGCCGCAGGCGACGGGCGTGGTACCGCCGTCAATCCGCTTCGGCGCGCCGCGCGTAAAGCTGCGTATCACCCTGGCCGTGTCAGCCACGCTCGCTGAGCCAGCACGCTCCCGCTCCTGAAGTCTTTCTGAACGTTCCTGAAACTCCCCTCACCCTACCCTCTCTCCCGAGGCGGGGGAGAGGGATTAGCGGAACTCCTGTAGTTGCTAACCGTTACCTTCTCAGGTAACATTTCCATTGGGTAAGGTCCGCAGAGGCGGGTATATCTTTCTCTCGTGGCGAAGTGATCATCCGCCTCGGCACGTGCACGTGTATCGGAGCGGTCAACTGATCGTCAAATGGGACTTGGACAACGACAGGTCGATGGTGGGTTCGGCTTCGAGGGCGATCTTGCGCCTGATCCGAGAATTGCAAAGCGAGGGCCGGCTATGAAGATTCGCGCCGTCAAAACGAACAATCGGCGAAAGGTGCTCGATGTCCGGACATCGAATGCGCATTTTCTATATCCGTTTGCAAAGCTGGACCCACGCCCGTCCGCGGACGATCCGATCGTCGAAGCGCGGATCGACAAGGAGCTCGCGTCGGAAGCGGTGACATACGTGCTGGCATCGGGTCGCGAGGGGACGGTGCATATCGAGCAGGTGCTGGAGTACAACAGGGACCCCGACTACTTGCGAGATCGATTGCTGTACAGGCTGACTCTCGAGGCTCAACGGCGTGTCGCCGCGAGCGCGCTGCCCCGGCGCGAGATCATTCGCCGACTCCGCACGTCCGCCACCCAGTTCTATCGGCTCCTGGACCAGACGAACTACAGCAAGTCCCTGGACCAGCTCATTTGCCTCCTTCAGGTTCTCGACTGCGATGTCGATCTTCGAGTGCGAGCGAAGAGCGCCTAGGGGACATCATTCACGAACATGCGCTCTGCCCTGTAGGGGGCTTGAGGGACGCTCGGCGCCGCTTCGTCTCTTCCGCTAGCGTTTGCTCCCGCCATCAGCCGTCGCTCTCGCGACTTGGGACTCGGCTCGCGCGGCCCGGATCAGGGGTGGGTAGGTGTAGGTCGGCAGGGAGCAGCCCGGGGCCAAGATGAACCGGGTGTTGCCGCCTTCCGCCACTGCCCGCCTCACCTGCGCGCGAACGGACGTTGCCGACTCCTCGGCGAAGGTCACGTGGTTGAGGCCCGTCATGAGCGTCATGGCGGTGCGGGGCCGGGCCTCGGCGATGGACGGGCCGCCGTTGAGGTCGGCCCACGAGAGCGCATGGGCAGGGTAGTCGAGGAGCCGGTCGAAGTACAGGTGCTCGCCGTGGGCGTGCAGCACGTGGCACTCGCCCTTGCCGCGAATCGCCTCGAGCAGCTGGAGATCGTAGGGCCGCATGAACCGCTCGTACTGCTCGAGGGTGAGGCTCTCGGCCGTGGCCGGCACGGAGAGGAAGATGCCCGCCGCGCCCCGGGCGAGGCTGGCCTGCGCGTACCGGACCAGGTTGACGGTCACCACGGTGAGCGCGCCTTCGAGGGCGCGGGGGTGTTCGGCCATGAGCGCGGGCATCGCCTCCCGCACCAGGTTGCGCTTGATCGTGTTCCAGGCGTTGAAGACCGTGTCCAGGAAGAGGGCCTTGCCGCGCAGGGCGCGGGCGACCATCTCCACCGCTTGCAGCTGGGTGCCGAAGGGCGTCTCCGGGGGATCGAACGGGGTGAGCCGCGCCAGGTCGTCCGGCGTCGCCATGACCTCCATGCCCGCGGGCATCGGGTAGTCGTAGTCGTTCATGAGCTTGAGCAGGTCCAGGTCGTAGTGCTCGAAGAACTCCAGGTGCACCTCGGCAGTGCGCTCGGCCGGGGCGTGCTGGTTGCCGAAGTGGTACCACACGGTAAAGGGCGCGCGATCCACCGGCTGACCCGCCAGCGCTGCCCGCACGCGCTCGATCTTGTCCATGGTCGCTCCCTTCAGAGCTCGAGGTATGCCTTGCGCATCATGGGATGGTTGACGAGGTTCTGCGCCGTGTCGTGCAGCACGATCCGGCCGGTCTGGAGCACATAGCCCCGCGCCGCGATGGACAGCGCCATGTTGGCGTTCTGCTCGACGAGCAGGATGCCGATGCCGTCCCGGTTGAGTCCCTGGATGATGTCGAAGATCCGGTCCACGTACAGGGGGGACAGCCCCATGGAGGGCTCGTCCATCACCAGCAGGCGCGGCCGGGCCAGGAGCGCGCGGCCCATGGCGAGCATCTGCTGCTCGCCGCCGGACAGCGCCCCGCCCGGCTGACGGCGCCGTTCGCCGAGGACGGGGAACAACGTCAAGACTCGCTCGAGGTCGGTCCGGACGCCGTCGGCGTCGTCGCGCGTGTAGGCGCCCATGAGGAGGTTCTCGTGCACGGTGAGGTCGGGGAAGATGCGCCGGCCCTCGAGCACCGGCGCGATGCCCGCGCGCACCACCTCGGCCGGCGTCCGGCGCTGAATAGGCCGTCCGTCCCAGAGAATCTCCCCGGCCACGGGATGCACGAGGCCGAGGATGGTCTTGAGGGTGGTGGACTTGCCGGAGGCATTCCCGCCCAGGAGGCAGACCAGCTCGCCCTCTCCGACGGTCAGCGACACGTCCCAGAGGACCTGCACCTGCCCGTAGCGCGCCGACACCGAGCGCAGCTCAAGCACGGGCGCCCCTCCGGCCCATGTAGGCCTGGACGACGTCGTCGTTGGCGCGGATCTCCGCCGGCCGGCCCTCGGCGATCCGCTCGCCGTGGTCGAGCACGATGATCCGGTCGGAGGCGTTCATGATCACCTTCATGTCGTGCTCGATGAGGAAGACTGTGATGCCCATGGCGCGGATGGCCTGGATGAGCGTCACGATCCCGGCGCTCTCGTGCGGATTCATCCCCGCCGTGGGCTCGTCGAGCAGCAGGAGGCGCGGCTCCGAGACCAGCGCGCGGGCGATCTCCAGCCGGCGGCGGTTGGCGTAGGAGAGGCTGTCGGCGAAGTCGTTGATCCGCGGGAGCAAGCGGTCCTCGAAGAGGCCCAGCGTGGCCAGGCCCCTGGCCCGGGCGGCCTGCTCCTCGTCGGCGACCCAGCCGGGCCGGGCGACGGCGCCCCACAGCCCGGCTCGCTGGTGACCGTAGCGGCCGATGAGGACGTGCTCGAGCACCGTCATGCGCTTGAAGACGCGGCTCGCCTGAAAGGTGCGGGCGATGCCCAGGGCCGCGATCTGATGCGGCGCGCGCGTCTCGAGCCGCACGCCGTCGAACAGCATGCCGCCCTCGTCCGGGACCTGGAAGCCGCTCAGGCAGTTGAAGAGCGTGGTCTTGCCGGCGCCGTTGGGGCCGATGAGCCCGACGATCTCGTTCTCGCCGAGCGCGAAGCTCACTTGCTTGAGCGCGGCCACGCCGCCGAAGGCGACGCTTACCGATCGCACTTCGAGCAGGCTCACCGGGCCGGCTCCCCGTCGCCCGGCGGGGCCGTCTTCCAGGCCAGCAGGCCCCGCGGCTGGATGATGCCCGGCACGCCCGCCACGCCTTCCGGACGGAAGAGGATCACGCCGATGAGGATGAGCCCGTAGACGACCCCGCGGTACTCGGCCAGGAAGCGCGAGGCCTCGGGCAGGATCACGAGGGCGATCGCGCCGATGAGGGGCCCGAGAAAGCTGCCCATGCCGCCCACGATGAGCATGGTCAGGATCAGGAAGGTCTCGTCGAGGCGGAAGGAATCGGCGCTCACGAAGCGGGCGTGGTGGGCGAAGAAGGCGCCCGCCAGGCCGGCGAAGAATGTCGCGATCACGAACGACAGCACCTTGAGGCGGAAGGTCGGGATGCCGGAGGCCTGGGCGGCCAGCTCATCCTCCCGGATGGACACGAAGGCGCGTCCCAGGCGCGAGGTGACGATGCGCGAGAGCACCAACAGGGTGAAGACGTCGAGGGCCAGGATCAGGTAGTAGTAGCCGGCATTGCCTCGCAGCTCGAAGCTGAAGAAGGACGGCGGGGGCACGGCGGGAATGCCCATGGGCCCGCGCGTCAGGCCGATCCAGTTCAGGATGACGAGATAGGTGATCTCCTGGAAGCCGATGGTCACGAGCGCAAGGAAGATGCCGGACAGCCTGAGCGTGGGCACGGCAAGCGCCGCGCCGAACGCGGCGGCGACAAGCCCGGCCAGGGGCAGCGTCAGCCAGAAGCCCACGCCGAGCCGCGTGGCCAGGATGGCCGCGGTGTAAGCGCCGATACCGTAGAAGGCGGCATGGCCGAAGGAGAACAGGCCCGTGTAGCCGTTGGTGATGTTGAGGCTGGAGGCGAGGATCACGTAGACGCCGGCCAGCACCGCCGTGTTGAGGAGGTACTCGCTGCGCACCACGGCGGGCAGCAACGCGGCCGCGACGAGCAGCGAGCACCACACGCGGCGGTTCTCGCGCCGGGGCACGAACTCGTGGAGCGCCACGGCGCTAGACTCTCCCCCTCACCTTACCCTCTCCCCCTCCCGGGGGCGAGGGATGAAACTGATCCCTGTCCCTCGGAGAGGAAGAGGGCTGGGTGAGGGTGGCGTTGTCTCGCGAATAGTGCAGGCTAAACCGTCCGGAGCTTCTTGCCCAGGAGGCCCTGCGGGCGAAGCACGAGGACCAGCACCATGACCACGAAGGCGACCACGTCGCGGTAGCCCGAGGAGATGAACTGCACCGTGAGGTTCTCGACCACGCCGAGGATGAGCCCGCCCAGAATGGCGCCGGGGATGCTGGTCAGGCCGCCGAAGATGCACGCGGCGAAGCCCTTGAGGCCGGCGGTGCCGCCCATGGCCGGGTAGACGGTGTTGTAGTAGATGCCCACCATCACGCCCGCCGCGCCGCCCAGCGCCGAGGCTAGCGCGAAGGAGATGTTGAAGACGCGATTGACGTTGACGCCCATGGCGTAGGCCGCCTCGTGATCCTGGGCCGTGGCGCGCATGGCGCGGCCGATCTTGGTGGACTTCAGAAGCAGTTGCAGCGCCAGCACGAGCGCGCCGGCCAGCCCGACGATCACGAGCTGAAGAACGGAGACCGAGACGCCGCCCACCCGGATGCTCGTCTCGTAGACCAACGGGAGGGGCCGGTTCTCGGCGCCGAAGACGATCACGGCCAGATCCTTGAGAATGATGGACAGCCCGATCGTGATCAGCAGTGGGGGCATGTGCCCCGTCGCCCGGAGCGGGCGGAATGCCATCTTCTCGATCAGGACGCCCAGGATCCAGGCCGCCGCCATGCCGAGTCCGAGGGCCAAGCCGACGAAGGCGCCGATCATGTACACCTCGCCGTGGGCGAAGGTGACCAGGTTCATGGTGCCGAAGATGATCACGAACCCGATGGCCACCAGGGCATAGAGGCTGCCCTGGGTGAGACCGTTGACGACCTGCGAGAGCAGCAGCACGCCGGCGCGCTACTTGTCGTAGAGCGTGAACTCGCCGTTCTTGATGACCAGCTGGCGGTACTCCTTGACCACGTCCCGCCGCTCCGTGAACGTGATCTTGCCCGTCACGCCCGGGAAGTCGCGCACCTTGGCCATCTCGTCGCGGATCGCCTTGCGGTCGGTGCCGACCCGGCCGATCACGAACGCCAGAAGGTTGATCGAATCGTAGGCCACGGCCGCGAACATGTTGGGCGTGGCCTTGTACTTGGCCTCGAAGCCCTTCACGAACTTCTGCACCTCCGGCCGCGGGTCCTTCGGGAAGAACGCGGCGCTGGTATACAGCCCGTTGACGGACTCGCCCCCGATCTCCAGCAGCTTGGGCGAGTAGAGGGAGCCCGGGCCCATCATGGTCACGTCGGTCCAGCCGAGCTTCTCGCGCTGCTTGTTGATCAGCGCCGCCTCGTTGTAGAAAGACGGGATATAGAGCAGGTCGGGCTTCTGGCCCCGCAGCTTCGTGAGCACGGCGGTGAAGTCCTTGTCCGTCTCGAAGTACGATTCGACCGCGACGGTCTCGGCGCCCATCTCCTTGGCCGCCTTGAGGAAGAGATCCTTGCTCACGATGCCCCAGTCGTTGTTGATGTAGAGCACCGCCAGCCGCTTCTTGCCCAGCTTCTGGACGGCGTAGCGCGCCATGAAGGGGCCCTCGCCCGCCTGCGTGCCGACGATGCCGAAGCTCCACTGGCTGCCCGGCGCGAAGTTCGGATGGGAGGCCGTCGGGGACAACTGCACCATCCCCGCGCGGTCGTAGATCGGCTGGGCCGCCAAGCATGCCGTGCTGCTGAAGTCGCCGATCTCGGCCGCGATGCGGTTGTCCGAGGTGAACTTCTGCGCCAGGGCCGCGGCCTCCTTGGGATCGGCCTTGCTGTCGCCAACGTCGATCACGATGGGACGCCCCTTGACGCCGCCTGCCGCGTTGATCTGCTCGACGCCGAGATCGATGGCCTTCTGGAAGAGCTGCCCGTACTCGGCGAAGTTCCCCGTGAGCGGGGCACTGAGCGCGATATGGATGGGCTCGGCGCTCCACGCCGCTCCCGCTCCAACGAGCAGCAGGGGGCCGGCCAGGAGCGCGCCGACAGCGAAGGACCTGAGGGATCTTTTCATAGTGCCTCCTCGTACAACTCGGTGGACGGGTGACGCAGTCCCGGGTCGCGGGTGAGGATGACCAGGGCCCGGGCGGCGGCCGCTCATCGCGGCGCCGCGCCATCGGGCAAGCTGGTTATATCACGCCGCGCCGCGCCCGTCCTCACCGGCTTTCTTGCTCGCCGCCGCGAGCGTTTCAAAATGGACACGTCTACGCGCTGACGTCGAGGCGCGGTATACTTTCGTGGGAGGGAAGCATATGGCGGGGATCAAAGACATTCCAGCCAGGGAACTTGTCGCGCTCCAGTTCGCGGATCCGTCCATGTTCCGTCGGGCCGCGAGATTTGTTGCGGAGAACAAGATCCGAGCGCATGCGCCAGGACGAAGCACGTTGATTGTTCGCACCTCAGACAAGCATCTGTTTGAGGATCGTGGACTTAGATTTCGCGAGTCGAAGATTGTCGATCCAGAGCATGTGTCCAGCAAGACCCTGTCACGGCTGAGGCTCGCCGGCGCCAAGATGTAAGTTCGCCCTGTACGCATGGCGGGCCGGATTCGCATCAGCTACTATTTGCCGCTGACCAACACCAATGATCAAGCTGCCTATCTCAGAACGCTTGATCATCTCAGCAATCCCCACCCTGTAGCAGACGGACGTCCCTCTGAACATCACGTCGCATGGGCCCCCTCGCCATCGGCAAGAAAGTATACAGTCTTGCGTTAGCTCAACGTGCCGAGTAGCCTCGGCGTATGAACCGACTCGTGCTCGTCGCTCTGGTCATTTCGCTGATCGCCGCGCCAGTGGCGGCCGCCGATGATTCCCGGGAAGCCTGGGCCGCACTCGTCAATGGCAGTCATGTCGCGCTGATCCGCCATGGCAACGCACCGCCCGGCCACGGCGGCGACCCGCCCGGTTTCAAGATCGACGACTGCGCGACCCAGCGCAACATGGACGAGAGAGGACGGGCGCAAGCCAGGGCGCTCGGCGAGGCCTTCCGCCAGCACGGCGTGCGCGTAGACAAGATCCTCTCCTCGCCCTGGTGCCGCTGCCTGGAGACGGCGCGGCTGATGGCGCTCGGTCCAATCGAAAATGCATGGGCCGCGGCAGCTTCCGACAGGAGCCCGGAACGGCTCGTCGCGTTGAAGCAGATCGTGTCCGGCTGGCGCGGACCGGGCACGCTCGTGCTGGTGACTCACGCTCTGACGGTTCAAGCACTGGTCGGTATCCTGCCGGGCCAGGCCGAGACCGTGGTGCTCAGACCCAAGGTTGGCAATGAGCCGGGGGTCGACGTCGTGGGCAGGATCCCTGTGCCGGAGTGATCGTCTGCACTTGCTCAGCCATAAATTGTCCTTTCCTTACTTCTTAATGAATCCAAGGTAAAAGGAAACCAGAAATAACGCGAAGTGTATGAAGCCTCGCAATCGCAAAAACTCCGGGGTCATGGTAAATCCGAAGACAGGAACACTGATGTGATACCACGAAAGGTACCAGCTCGCCCCCGCCGTGACAAAGAACGCGCCGGAGAGAAACTTGAAAACATCCTTCCAATTGATTCTCATAACTGAAGTGGTACACCTTGCGGCACAGGTTCGCGGTCGGAGGCATCACTCCGGCACCCATGTATAGTCGGGCGCGCGCTGACCTCTCTTCGGATTCCTCGAGCACTGCAACTCCACTCCTTCACGACGGGCTCACCCGGCATCATTGGCTGCCCAGGGAGCCTCGGTTGCGGGATTCTGCAAGCGGCGCAGGACGTGGCGCCCTTCGAGACGAGGAAGACGACGTGATCACGCCCCGCTCGTCGAGATAGGCCTGGAGCCTCGCCGCGCTCGCTTCCGGGTCCGCCAGGGCCACGTAACCGTCCGGCCGCACGAGATAGGCCGCGTTGCGCTTCAGGCCGGCTCGCGCGATCGTCGGCCGCCACGCGAACACGTGGAGCGACAAGCCGCGCGCGCGACAGACCGCGCTGATCTCCGGCGCGACGGCGCCGTAGACGTGAACCTGCCACTCCAGCGACGTCAGCGGCGTGAAGCTGTCCTCGCCGCCCTCCGAGTCCGGCGGCACCCACGGCAGGCGGTCACCTCCATGGATGGTGCCGGCGCGCCCCACGCTGAGGCTGCTTCCGCGAAAGTGTACGGCCGTCTGCGAGATCGTGCGGAACATGAAACGCCGGACCGCTGCGAGCTCGAACAGCGGCGGGACGAGGAGCGGGACGAGGTTCAGTCGCACGCGTCGGGCGATGGCGCCGCTGCTCGTCACGGCCTTGAAGGCCTGATCGGTGGTGGCGACCAGGCGCTGCGCGAAGGCGATGCGCTCGGCCTCGTAGCTGTCGAGGAGCGCCGCGTGCGCGCGCCCGTGCACGACGGCCGCGAGCTTCCAGGCCAGGTTCACCGCGTCGCCGATGCCGGTGTTCATGCCCTGTCCACCCACGGGGCTGTGAATGTGCGCGGCGTCGCCGAGCAGAAAGGCGCGCCCCTTGCGGAAATGGTCGGCGACACGGTGATGCACGCGATACGTCGAGAACCAGTTCACCCGCGCGACGTCGATGCGCATCCACTCGATGACGCGCTTGCTGACGTCGTCCCAGGCCAGGTGCTCGTGCTGGCCCTCCGCCTCCTCACGGACGGTGCCGATGAGCCGCGCGTGGCCCTCTCGCTTCATCGGAAAGACAGCCAGAAAGTCGGTCGTGTCCAGCGCGACGTGCAGCTCGCCGTTCATCGTGCCGCCGCGCGCCTCCACGTCGGCGACGTAGAAGAGATGAGCGTAGACCCCACCCGGGAACCCGATGCCCAGGGCGTCGCGCACGCGCGAATGCGTGCCGTCGCAGCCCGCGAGGTAGGCCGCCGCGCACGTGTCTTGTGTCCCCTCCGGGTGCTTCAGGTGGGCCACCACGCGCCCGGTGTCCTCCTCGAATCCCATGAGCTCGGTGCCGCGCTCGACCTCGACGCCAACGGCGGCCAACCGATCGATCAAGAGCCGCTCGTGCTCGTCTTGCGGATAGATCAGCGCGTACGGATACGGGCTCAGCCCTTGCCCCATGTTGCCGAAGACGGCGCGGGCGACTCTCCTGCCCGCGACCCAGAGATTGGCGGCGACGAACTTGCGCCCCCCATCGACCACCGCGTCCGCGAGACCGACCTGACGGTAGAACTCGAGCGTGCGTGCCTGCACCGCCACCGCGCGTGAGGTGGTTCCGGGATCCGCGGTCTTGTCGACGATCCTGACGCGGATGCCCAGCCGCGTCAGCCAGAGCGCCAGCACCAGTCCCGTGGGCCCAGCGCCGACGACGAGGACATCTGGCTCGGGTGAAGTGGTCGCCATGCTTTGAATGGTACGCCTCGTTCGGGGCGCGTCTAACCCCAAGCTGAAGGTGGATCGAGGCGGCGGCCATGGAAGGCGTGATCTGCGAGCATGGCGAGACCGCATCCGTGGTCATCTGTGCAGGAAAGTATACAGTCTTGCGTCAGCTCAAAGTGCCGAGTAGCCTCGGTGTTAGCGAAACGGACGAGAGTGCCCGAAGCCCCCGTCGAAACTCTCGACGAATTTCTCTACCAATTCCCGTCTGTGACGCGCGAACAGGCCATCGCCGCAGTCGACCTCGCCCGAGAGTCGCTTCTGGCCAGTGCGCGTCCTTCTTGACGAGCACCTGGCGTCCACGAATCTGCCGAGGCCCGTCGCATCGCAATTTTCCCCGCGGGCTCACTCGGCGTCGGGCTTGTCCTTGTGCGCATCGCCGGAGAGGCGGGCGTTCTTGCCGAACCGGGCCGGATTGAACAGGGAGAGGTCCATCGAGGGCTTGCCATCCAGAATCCATTCAGCCACCATGCGGCCGGTCGTGGGGGAATGCTGGAAGCCGTGGCCGCCGAAGCCGACGGCGAGGAAGAAGCCGTCCACCCCTGGCGCGGGGCCGAGAATGGCGTGGTCGTCGGGGGTGAGGGGGCGCAGGCCCGCCCAGCCGCCCGAGATCTTCGCGCGCTCGATCAGGGGCAGGCGGTGCACGGCCTTGGTCACGGTCTCGTCGAGCTTGCCCCAGTCCATCGGCACGATCTGGTCCTGGCCGATGTCCTCCACGTCGCCGGGACTCAGCAGCACCTGCTCCATCTCCTTGCGGAAGTAGAAGCCGCTGGCCTGATCGTTCGTGAGCGGGACGGGTCCCGGCAGCTCGGGGAACGGCTCGGTGAAGAAGATGTGGCGACGGCGGGGAAAGACGGCCAGCGTGACGCCGGCCAGCCGGCCCACCCGCGCGGCCGTGGGGCCGGCGGCGTTGATGACCACGGGCGAGGCGATATCACCCTGGGTCGTGCGCACGCCGCGGACGCGTCCACCGACCACGTCAATGGCCGTCACCTCGACGCCTTCCACGATGCGGGCGCCGAGCTCGCGGGCTCGCTTCGCGAAGCCTTGCGTCACCTCGGCGGGGCCGGCCAGGCCGTCCTGCGGGCCCCAGACGGCGGCGATCAGATCATCCACGCGCAGGGCGGGCACGATGGCCTGGGCCTCTTTGGGCGTGATGACGCGCACGTCGACGCCGAGGCTCCGCTGGAGCGTGATGCGCGCCTCGAAGCCGCGCAGGTCCTTCTCGTCGGAGACGAGGAAGAGATAGCCGATCTGCTTGAAGCCGGGGTCGACGCCGAACTCCTCCGTGAAGTTCTGGAGCACGCGCAGGCTCTCGAGCGAGAAGCGGATCTCCGTCTCGGTCGAGAACTGGGCGCGGATGCCGCCCGCGGCCTTGCTGGTCGTCCCGCTGCCCACCGTCTCCCGTTCGAGGACCACGACGTCGCGCTGGCCGCGGCGGGCCAGGTGGTAGGCGATACTGCAGCCGACCACGCCGCCGCCGATGATGGCCACGCTGGCGGTCTTGGGTTGGTCCATGGCTACCGGTCCAAGAGCGGGCGGCCGCGCCGCGTGATGCTCACCGTCTTGTCTGAGGTCTTCGTCAGTCGCTCGGGCAGATCGAGGAGCGCTTGACGGGCCTGCGTGATCGTAAGCTGAATCATGTCCTCTCATTTCCTCCAAGTGCCGGAGATTACGGGCTCAACCCCCTCACCCTGCCCTCTCCCCCACTGGGGAGAGGGATAGGAGCGATGGCTCAGATTGCCCGGGCGACGCGGGTGCCTTCGAGGAGGGCGTCGTGGATGCGGCGCGGGGAGCAGGCGTCGCCGATCAGCTTGAGCTCGGGGACCTTGCCGGTGAGCTCGTGGAAGAGGGTGTCGTTCGCTTTACCGCCGAAGGCTAGCACCACGGTGTCGGCTTCCAGCGTGGATTCAGCGCCTGAGAAGGTGTGCTTGGTCCGCACGGCGCCGGGTAGTATCTCGATGGCTACGGTCATCGGGGTGAGGACGACGCCCTGGGTGCAGAGGCGCGCGTAGAGATCCGAGCGGAGGCCCTCGTCGATGTCCTCGCCCACCATGAAGTAGCGCGTGATGATGGTGACCCGGCAGCCCTTGCCGGCCAGGAAGTCGGCGGTGGTGGGGGCGGTGAAGTGGCCGTCCTCGTCGACGACCACGCAGCGCGCGCCCGGCCGCACCTGGCCCGTGAGGATGTCGGAGGCGGTGGCGACGTGGGGGAGATCGATGCCGGGGATCTTGGGCACCCGCGGGACCGCGCCCGTCGCCACGATGACCGATTCCGGATCGAGCTTCAGCACGTCGGCCACATCCGCGGGCGCGTTCAGGCGCACCTCGACTCCGGCCTTGCGGACCTGGCCGACCAGCCAGTGGGCGATGGCCGCGTAGTCCTCGCGCTTCGGCGCGCGGGCGGCCACCAGCACCTGGCCGCCGAGTGCCGGCGCCGCCTCCAGCAGCGTCACCCGATGGCCGCGCAGCGCCGCGAGCCGCGCCGCCTCGAGGCCGGCCACGCCGCCACCGATCACGAGCACACGCTTGGCCTTCTGCGCGGGCTTGATCTCTGACAGCTCGGCCTCGCGGCCGATCATGGGGTTCTGGACGCAGGTGATCGACTTGCCCATGCGTAGGCGCCCGATGCAGCCCTCGCTGGCGCCCACGCAGGTGCGGATGTCGTCGAGCCGTCCTTCCATGGCCTTCCTCGGCATCTCGGGGTCGGCGATCATGGCGCGCGTCATGCCGACCAGATCGCACACGCCGGAGGCCAGCAGCGTCTCTGCCTGCTCGGGCGTGCTCACGCGGCCGGCCAGGATCACGGGCGCCTTCACCACCGAGCGCGTGGCGGCGGCCAGCTCCGCGTAGAGCGCGTGCGGGTGGTAGAGGGACGGCGTGACCATCGCCTCGAAGCGCAGCGTCTCCGAGTTGGAGCCGCTCACCATCCAGTAGTCGGCGATGCCGAGCGCATCGGTTTTTCGCGCCACCTCGAGCAGTTCCTCCTTGGTCAGCCCGCCGGGGACGAGGTGATCGCCGCTGTGCCGCACGCCGACTATGAAGTCGCGCCCGACGGCGTCGCGCACGGCGCGGAGGACCTCGTGGGTGAGCCGCATCCGGTTCTCGAGGCTGCCGCCGTACTCGTCGGTGCGCGTGTTGGCCAGCGGGGAGAGAAAGTTCTCGAGCAGGTGGCCGCCGTAGATGGGAATGTCGCAGCCGTCGTAGCCGCCCTTCTTGAGCCGGACGGCCGCGGCGGCCCAGCAGTCGATGACCACGCGGATCTCGGTCTTGGTCATCACGTGGGGCCACTCGCGGTGGCGCTCTTCCCGGGTGTCGGACGGACCCCACAATGGTGTTCCCGAGTACCAGGAATGGCCCCGGCGCCCGCGGTGGGAGATCTGCGACAGGCAGAGCGCGCCGTGGCGGTGGATGGCCGCGCTCATCTCCTGGAACTGCGGGATGATGCTGTCGTCCCAGTTGTTGATCTCGGCCCAGTCATTCACCGAGGTGGGATGGATGCTCGAGGAGCCGAACATCATCACCACCCCGCAACCTCCCTTGGCCTTCTCCTCGTGGTAGCGTATGTAGCGGTCGGTGAGGCCGCCGCGCTCGCCGTAGGCCGCGCCGTGCGGGGTCGAGACGATGCGGTTCTTGGCGGTCGTGTGGCCCAGCGGGATGGAGCTCAGGAGATGACGGAGCCGGGTTGCCACGGCTACTTCAGCCTGGCGTCGTAGAGGAAGAGCATGTTGTCGATCCAGGGCTTCCAGTCAAGCCGGTTGCTGACCCCGAAGATGTGCGCCTGCTGGTAGGCCTTGATGATGGGCGCTTCCTCGTAGATGAGCTCCTGCGCCTTCCAGTAGATCGCCTTGCGGCGCTCGGGATCGTTGGTCGCCTGGGCTTCCTCCAGCATCTTGTCGAGGGCCTCGTTCCTGTAGATGGCCAGGGCGGACTTGGAGTTGAGCGAGCTCGTGAGGAGGTCGCCGTCGAAGACGCCGGCGCCGCCCCAGGCCGTCATGTAGGCAGGCAGCAGCTCGCGCTTCCGCCACTTGGTCGTGTAGATGCTCTGCTCCCAGACCTCGACCTTGGCCTTGATACCGACCTTGCCCAGCATCTGGGCCATGGCCTGCATGACCTCGATGTCGTTCATGTACCGCCGGTTGGGCGCGTGCAGCGTCATCTCGAAGCCGCTGGCATAGCCGGCCTCGCGCAGCAGGGTCTTGGCGCGCTCGGGGTCGTAGCCGTACCACTTGATGTTCGGGTTGAAGCCGAACGCCTCCTTCTCGAGCGGCACGCCCAGCACCACGCCATAGCCCTCGAGGACGGTCTTGATGATCGTGTCCATGTCGATGGCGTAGTTGATCGCCTTCCGGACACGAACGTCCTGCCAGGGGCCCGGCATCAGGTAGTTCGTCATCTTCACCATGATGACGAAGCCGCCCAGCGAGCTGATCTCCACGTGCGCGGTGCTGCTCGACTGGATCTTCCCGGTCTGGTCGGGCGGGATGTCGCTCACCAGGTCGGCCTGGCCGGAGAGCAGGGCTGCCACGCGGGTGGTGAGCTCGGGCACGGGGCGGAAGATCAGCCGCTCGATTGCGGGCGCGCCGCGGTGGTAGTCCTTGTTGGCATCCAGCACCAGCCGCTCGTCCTTGACCCACTCGACGAACTTGTAGGGCCCGGTGCCCACCGGCTTGACCGCGAAGGCCGCGTCGCCCACCTGGGTCAGGTACTTCGGCGGCACGATGCCGACGGTGCCGCAGTGGCCCGGGCTCATCCGCACCGCCAGCAGTGGGAACGGCGCCTTGGTGATGACGTTGACCGTGTAGGGGTCGACGACGTCGACATGATCGATGGTGGCGATGCTGGTCCGCCCCGGCGCGCCCTGCTTCGGGTTGAGCATGCGCTCGATGCTGAACTTCACCGCCGCCGCGTCGAACGGCTCGCCGTTGTGGAACTTCACGTTGCGCTTGAGCTTGAACTGCCAGGTGGTGTCGTTGACCACCCGCCACGACTCGGCCAGGTTGCCCTCGAGCTGGAGCGTCTTGAGATTGCGGCGCAGCAGCGTGTCGAAGATCTGGCGATCGGGCTCGTGGGCGTTCTTGTCGCAATGCATGTGCCAGTCGAGCGTGGCTGCTTCGCCCGACTGGACTACGACGACCGGCTTGGGCTGCGCGTGGACCGGCTGGGCGAGGGACGCGAGACACAGCATGGCCATGCACGCGATCGCGGTGATTCGGTGACTCATCGTGGTCCTCCTTCGACTGGGCGCCGGTCGGTCATCAGAGCTGGTCCAGGGTTCGACGCACGTGGAGATAAGGATCGAGCGTGTCCCGCAGCGTATCGCCGACGAGATTGATGGCCATGACGGTCATGAAGAGCGCGGCGCCGGGGAACAGCGCCAGCCAGTAGCGCGTGTCGACATACTGGCGGCCCTCGGCCAGCATGCCGCCCCACGAGGGAATGGCGACGGGCACGCCGAGCCCCAGGAAGGACAGCCCGGCCTCGGTGAGAATCGCGCCGGCGATGCCGAAGGTGGCGACGACCATGAGCGAGGCGCTCACGTTGGGCAGGATGTGGCGGAGCACGATGCGGGGAACCGGAAGCCCGAGCGAGCGCGCGGCTTCCACGTAGGGTCGCTCGCGCACGGCCAGCGTCTCCGCGCGGACGACACGCGCGTAGGCCGCCCAGTTGCTGAGCCCGACCACGAGGATCAGGTTGCGGATGCTCGGCCCGAGGATGCCGATCACCGTGATGGCCAGGAGGATGAAGGGAAAGGCGAGCTGCATGTCGGCCAAGCGCATGACCGTATGATCCGACGCCCCGCCGCGCACGCCGGCCAGGAGGCCGAGGGCCGTGCCGGTGAGGCCCGCCAGGAGCACCGCCGAGAAGCCGATGAGGCTCGAGGTCCTCGCGCCGTAGATCAGGCGGCTCAGGATGTCGCGCCCGAGCTGATCGGTGCCCAGGACCGCCAGCGTGCCGTCGGCGGCCCTACTTAAAGGAGGCGTGAATCTGGCCAGGAGCCGCTGCTCGGTCGGATCGACGGGCGCCAGCAGGTGAGGCGCCATCGCGCACATCCCGACAATCACGAGGATGGTCGTGCCGACACGCGCGCCCCCCGAGGCCCGCAACGTCCTCAGTGACCGCGACGAGCGGTCAGGCAAGGCGGATGCGGGGGTCGAGGGCGACATAGACCAGGTCGATCAGGATATTGAGGAGCAGGATGGTCGCCCCCACGGTCAGGACCACCGCCTGGATCAGGGGCACGTCTTTGTTGATGACGGCCTCGACGGCCAGGCGGCCGATGCCCGGGTAGGCGAAGACGGCCTCGGTGATGACCGCCCCGCCCAGGAGATTGCCCAGCTCCAGGCCAAGCGCGGTCACGATCGGGATGGCGCAGTTGCGGAGGGCATGCCGCAGCACGACCGACCACTCGCCCACTCCCTTCGCGCGCGCCGTGCGCAGGAAGTCCTGATGTAGCACGTCCAGCATGCTCGAGCGCGTGATGCGGGCCGTGCGCGCCATGGCCCAGACCCCGAGCGTGACGGCGGGCAGCACGAGGGCCATGAGACCTTCGCCGCCATAGACGGGAAACCACCGAAGCTGGACGGCGAAGACCAGGATGAGGAGGATGCCGAGCCAGAACGTGGGCATGCACTGGCCGGCGAGGGCGAACATCATGCCGCCCGTGTCCAGGATGGACTTGCGACGCAACGCTGAGAGAAGCCCGAGCGGGAGGGCCAGGAGGAGCGCCAGGATCATCGCCGCCGCGGTCAGGGTGAGCGTGGCGGGCAGGCGCGCCAGCACCAGCGAGAGCGTGGGCTGCTGGTGGCGCAGCGAGCGGCCGAAGTCTCCCTGCGCCGCGCGCCACAGGAAGAGCCCGTATTGCTCGGGCAGCGGACGATCGAACCCGAGAGCCGCGCGCAGGATCTGGTAGTCCTCCTTCGTGCCCTCGGGGCCCATGTAGAGGGCGGCAGGGTCGCCCGAGAGGTGCACGACCACGAAGACGACCGCCGTGATGCCGAGGAGGACGAGGAATGCCCATGCGAGCCGCTTGCAGAGATACGCGATCACGTCGACTCCTGACCTGGTGCGGGCCCGTTCCACGTGCTCGGCCGTTGCAGGCATTGGCCGTCTGACGAGCACGAGTGAGATCGAGTCGGCATTATACGGGATCTCGCAGACCTCCGTCGTCCCGGGCCCCCTCACCCTTCCCTCTCCCCCATTGGGGAAGAGGGCAGGTGAGGGGGAGAACGTATCGGGCATAGTGCAGTCCGGCGACAGTCACGAGCGGACTTGGTTCCGGTGAGAGGATGGGAGTAAGGAGGACAGTCATGGTGCGAGTACTGATGGTCACAGCAGCACTGATCGCAGCGGGCGGCGCCGGGTTGGGCCTTCCGGCGATGGCGCAGTTGGTCAGCGCGCAGAGTCAGCGCGCGGTCGAGAGCCGGATCGTGGGCGTGCTGGGGAATCAGGTGCTACTGCATGACGGCACGACGATGATGATTCCTCGAGAGGTCGCGCGGCCGAACGAGCTCGCAGAAGGCGATACGGTCAGGCTCACATACGAGGTGAGGAATGGGCAGAATGTCGCTACGTCCATACAGTTCATGGATCGCCCGGGCGGCTTGAGGCCCAGGTAGCAGCGCCACGGCAGCCCTTGCCTCCCGCGAGTGCTAGGCGGGCGCGCCTGACCGGTGCAGGAAGTCGCGGACCAGGCCAGCCACCGCGGCCGGCTGCTCGAGATGGGGCGCGTGCCCCGCACCATTCACGATCTCGACGCGTGCGCCCGCGATCTGCCGGCGGAACTCCTCGGCGTAAACCGGCGATACCAGCCGGTCCTCGGCGCCCCAGATCAGGAGCGTGGGCGCCTTCACGCGGTGGATGCGCTTCTTCAGGCCCTTGTCGGGGATGGGCCAGATGAATTTGCCGGTGGCGCCCATGGCCCACGTGAGACCGACCTGGGCCGTGACGCGCGCTTCCTCGTCTTGCGTCTGGGCGAATAGCTGGCGCGCGCCGGCGCTTGCTGGATCGCCGAAGATGGCCCCGGCGAGCTGCTGCGGGTTCAGCAGCATCCAGTTCGCGACGGGGGCGTCGTCGCGCCAGAGTCCGATCGGATCGATGAGCGCCAGGCGGCCGGGGCGGCGCGGATAGGCCGCGGCCACCTCGCAGGCGACCATGGCGCCGAAGGAATGACCCACGAAGGCCGCGCCGTCGAGCCCCATCTGCTCCAGCAGCTCGTCGTAGCAGAGGATCAGGTCCCAGAGGCTGTCGAGATGATAGATGTCGTCGGGCGCTCCCGGGCTGGTGCCGGGATGCTCGGGGGCGTGGACGGTGAAGTGCTGGGACAGCGTGTCCAGGAACGGATCCCAGTGCAGGCCCCAGGGGCCGTGGAAGAAGACGAGGGCGGGGCCGGTGCCTTTGGAGAGGACGCGCATGCGGATGCGGTTCTGCCAGACGGGGAGGATGCGGGCTTGGGTGTCGTTCGGGGTGGTCATGAGAACCGCCCCCTCACCCTGCCCTCTCCCCCGAATAGCGCCCGCTCACCCTGCCCTCTCCCCCGATGGAGGAGAGGGAACGAGAGCTTCTTCTCTGGACGGATTCAACACCGCTTTCCCCGAGAGGGCAGGGGAGGCTGAGCCGCGCTGGCGGAGCTTCTCGGGCCACCAGTGGTTGATCCAGCCCTTGTCGTCCCAGATCTCGCGGAGGGCGGGGAGGACCTCGCGGGCGAAGAGGTCCATGTTCTGGAGCGTCAGCTCGTGCGGCATGGAGCCGATCTGGAGGAGCACCATCAGGTTGCCGACGTGAAGGCCCTCGATGACTTCTTCCTTCAGGCGATCGCGGACGGTGGCGGGGCTGCCGGCGATGACGTAGCCCCTCTCGACGAAATCGCGGTAGCGCAGCTCCTTGGTATTCACGACGTGGCGGATGGGGTTGCGGGCGCTCGCCTGGAGGCTCCGGTGATCCTGATTGCCCGGCGGCGAGAACCACACGGGCGGGACGTGGAGGCACTTGTGATAGAAGTACTCCACGTGCCGCGCGTACTGCTCCTCGGCGCGCGCGTTCGTGTCGGCCACGACCACGAGCTGGAGAAACCCTGCCCGGTAGGGGTTCGCGTCGCGCCCCTTCCTGGTCACCACGTCCCAGTAGCCGTCCATCAGGCTCCTGGCGGATTTGGCGCCCGAGTAGCTCAGGAAGCAGTAGCAGACTTCGTTGTCGACGGCGAAGTCGAAGGTGCTGATGCTGCCGGAGCCCGGCACCCACACGGGCGGGTGCGGCTGCTGGATGGGACGGGGCCACAGGTTCACGTTGGCGAGCTGGTAGTAGCGGCCGTTCCACGTGAAGATCTCGCGCGCCTGCCAGGCCTTCATCGTGAGGGCGAAGGCCTCGCGGTAACGCTCGCGATGCTCCATGGGCGTGATGCCGTAGCAGAGGTTGACATCCATCGGACTGCCGAGGGGCAGGCCCGCGACCAGCCGCCCGCCGCTGATGCAGTCGAGCATCGCGTATTCTTCGGCGACGCGGATGGGCGGGTTCGAGGTGGGTAGCGTGGCGCCCATCTGGACGATCGCGACGGGGAGATCGTTGGTGGCCTTGGCCAGGACGCTGCCCATCAGGTTGGGGCTGGGCATGAAGCCGTAGGCGTTCTGGTGATGCTCGTTGGTGCAGACGCCGTCGAACCCGGCGCGGGCCGCGAAGAGGAGCTCGTCGAGCGTCCAGTTGTAGTACTGCCCCACGCGGGCGGGGTCGGCCAGCTCCCACCATGGCGGCGTCACCCACACGGACTCGTAGCGCTTCTCAAAATCGTCGGGCAGCTCTCGATGGGGCATCAGGTGAAACGCGCTGATCTTCATGGAGGTCCCTCGCAGGGCTCGCAGTGGGCCGGCATCGCTGCTGGTGCCTCACAGTACAGCCGGTATCCCGGGAGTGTCAATTGAGCGAAACCCCGTCCCTCTGAATCCTTCTCCCCTTCGGGGGAGAGGGCAGGGTGAGGGGGACCGCTGGTCAAGAATCGGATGGAGTTGTATCTTTGCGGCACGAACCCACCCGGGTGGGCCAGGTATTCTTCATCCTGACATGGACCTGATCAAGCTCCTCGAGACGATCAGCGAGTCGGTGTACGAGGTGATGACCTGGCTCATCCGGGTCCCCAAGACACTGATCAAGATCGTGGTGACCCCGGCCTGGTGCTCCGCTTTCCTCGACGGCGAACTGCAGAAGGATCCGCGCGAGCAGTTCCAGGAGTACATGCCCCCGGTCTTGCTGTGGATCCTGGTGGCGGTGATCCCGGTATTTTTCTTGTTCGCGCTTGGTCCCGAGCTCGGACCGGGCGGCCTGAAAGGGTTGAAGGATCTCTACGGGAGCACCACCACGGCGCTGGTCGCCTACATCCTGTTGCTGTGCTCCATGCCGCTGTCGCCGGCCTATGCCCTTCATCTGTTTCAACACAAGCCCTTCCACAAGGGCCAGTTCCGAAGCCTGTTCTTCACCCAGTGCTACCTGCTGTCCCCGCTGATCCTGCTGTTCTTCCTTGCCTCGCTCTCGATGCGTGCTCTTCATATCTCCGAGGAGAGCGCCCTCGGCACCCTCGTCGTGAGCCCGGTCGGCGTCTACTCGTTCTGGCTGCTCTACCACGAGGTAAAGCTGGTGCGACAGCAGCTTCAGTCGGGCCGCGGCAAGGCGCTGCTGGTGTTGCTCACGGCGGGAGCGCTCTTTATGCTGTTCGCGTGTGGGCTCTTCTTGATCGTGTACCCGTTGCATCTGATGGCCAGGTGACGATCGGGTAGCATATCCTCCCGACACCGGGGACCCGGGCGGGCCGAAGGGGTAGTGAGCGACCACAAGGAGGAACACCGATGGCCACATTCATGGTGCAGTCGTCCTACTCGAACACGGCGTGGGGCAAGCTCGTCCAGCGGCCCGAGAACCGGATGGAGGCGCTCAAGCCGGTCATGGACCAGCTCGGAGGCCGGATCATCGCCTGGTACTACACCTTCGGCGACTACGACGTGGTGGTCTTGTTCGAGGTGCCGGACAACGTCAAGGCTGCGGCGGTGTCGATGGCCATCGCCTCGAGTGGCGCCGTGAGGGCGTTCAAGACCACGGTGCTCATGTCGCCGGAGGAGGGCTTCGATGCCATGCTCCTCGCCCAGGGCGCAGGGTACCGCCAGCCCGGCGTCTGAGCGCGACCCAGCATCCTTTAATTGGGTGGCGGCGGGGCCGGCCCACGGCCCGATCGCACGGGGTTCATGAGCCGCTGCCGAGATCCGGGAATGTATCCACGCTGTGACGTTGACAAGGTGCGGGCAGCGCGGCGAGACTTGCGCCGTGGACCCCGAGATGCGCGAGGCACTCGACCGGCTGGGCGCTGACCTGCGCGGCGAGATCCGGTCGAGCGTGGCCGAGGGCCGCGTGTACGTCGACGGGAGCATCCAGGCCTCCGCTGCCGAGACGCGCGCCTACGTGGGCGAACGCATCCAGGCCTCCGCGGCCGAGACGCGCGCCTACGTGGGCGAACGGATCCAGGCGTCCGCTGCCGAGACGCGCGCCTACGTGGACGAACGGATCCAGACCTCCGCCGCCGAGACGCGTCGCCACTTCGATGTGGTTGCCGAGTCGATCCGTGGCGACGTCCGTGGCCTCGCCGAGGTCATCGCCCTTTCGAACGAGCGGTGGCAGCGGCGAGTCGGGGAGCAGGCGGGGCGGACCGACGGTCTCGAGGGCCGGGTCGTGAGGCTTGAAGTCCGGGTCTCGAGCTTGGAGGACGACCGGAGATCCCGCCGGCGCCGTCGGCGGCGGTAGCCTGGGGCCGTGGCGCGCGGCGGCTCGGCGCTCAGGGTCGGATTCGTCGGGGCCGGGTTCTCGGCGCGGCTGCACGCGGAGGGCTATCGCCAGGTCCGCGGGGTGGACGTGGCGCTCACGCGGGTCGCGGCAGCCGGGCCGGAGCGGGCGGCCCGGTTCGCCGAGGAGTTCGGCATCGGCGCCGTCGCGGCCAGCGCCGACGAGGTGCTCGCCGCGGCCGACGTGGACGTGGTCGACCTCTGCGTGCCGACATCGCTCCACGCGCCGCTGGCGATCGCGGCGGCCCGGGCCGGCAAGCACGTGATCGTCGAGAAGCCGCTCACGGGCTGCTTCGCCCCGCCCGCGACTCCGCGGGCAGAGATGCTCCGCCGCGCCTTGGCATCAGGCGACGAGGTCATCGCCGCCTGCCGCCAGGCCGGCGTCCGGCTCTGCTACGCGGAGAACTGGGTCTACGCCCCGCCCATCCAGAGGGCGCGGCGGTTGCTGACCGCGTCGGGCGGTCCCATTCTCCGGATCGTCGGCGAGGAAAGCCATGGCGGGACGCACGCGCCCCTCAACAAGCGCTGGGAGACGGGCGGCGGCGGCTCGCTCATCGGCAAGGGATGCCATCCCCTCGGGGCCGCGCTCTACCTCAAGGCCGACGAGGGGCGCCGTCTCCGCGGCCGGCCCGTGCGCCCCCGCGCCGTGATGGCCGAGACAGCTCAGCTCACCGAGACGGCGGCCTTCAAGGCCGCGGGGCGCCCCTTCCTCAACACCGTGGAGGGCGCGGACGTGGAAGACTGGGGGACGCTGCTCCTCACGTTCGACGACGGCACGGTCGCGCAGATCACCGGGGGCGACACCGTGCTGGGCGGCATCCGCAACCAGATGGCCCTGTACGCGGCGCGCGCCGTCGTCCTCTGCAACATCAACCCCAACGACGCCGTCCAGGCCTATGCGCCCGATGCCGCCGTGTTCGGCGAGGAGTATCTTGTCGAGAAGCTCGAGACCAGGGCGGGCTGGAGCGCACCCCAGCCCGACGAGGACTGGATGACCGGCTACCCGCAGGAGATCCAGGACTTCGTGGAGGCCATCTCACAGGGCCGCGAGCCGCTCTCCGGGGCTGCGCTGGCCCGCGACGTGATCGCGGTGATCTACGGCGCCTATCTCTCGGCCGCGGAGGGACGGCGCGTGGACCTCACGCCGTACCTGGCGCTCTGAAGCCCCCCTCACCCTGCCCTCTCCCCCGTCGAGGGGGAGAGGGCAGGGTGAGGGGGCACGCTCTGCGCCGGCTGATCAGTTCAGCTTCACGATCTCGGCCAGGGCTGTCCGGAGATTGTCCCGCGCGCTGCCGAGATGGCGATGTACGGCGAGCGTGCGCCGGAAGAGCTCCGCCGCCTCGCGGAACTGTCCCAGCATGAGGTGGCAGAGTCCCTGGCCGGAGAGCGCGCCGAAGTGGTTGGGACTGCGCGCGAGCGTCTCCCGGCAGTCCGCGATCGACGCCGCGTAGTCGTGGGCGAGATAGCGAACGGTCGCGCGCTTGTTCCAGGCCTCGGCGAAAGCCGGCGCCTCGCCGATGAGGCGCGTGAAAGTCGCGTCGGCGGCGGGCAGGTCCTGACGCTCCATCGCCTCGATTCCCCGGCGCAGGAGATCGTCGAGCCGCGGTTCGCCGGAGCGGTGCCACATCTGCCACAGCAGCTCCGCAGCGCGCCCAGCCCGTGCCTGGTCGTCGCCGCGCAGCGCCGTCAGCGCCTCTCGCTCGGTCATTCAGACGATCGGCCAGCGCGAGCGGGGGAAGGTGATGCCGGTCCTGGCCTGAAGACGCTCGCCGATCTCCTGCACCTTGCCGAAGAGCCGCGCCTCGTCGACGAACGACTGGTGGTGGTCCTCCACGACAACGCGGCCGTCCACGACGACCGTGTGGATGCTGCGCCCGTCGGCATTGTAGACGAGGTTGTTGACAGGATTGAAGAGCGCCTGCCACTCGGGCCGCTCCGTGTCGAACAGCACCAGGTCTGCCCGCTTGCCGGGCTCGATCGAGCCGAGGTCGTCTCCGACGCCCAGGGCATGCGCGCCGAGCACCGTGGCCATCTCGAGGGCGGACTCCGCCGGGATCAGGCGCAGATCCTGACGGGCGTCCTTGTACTGGATCGCCGCCATGTTCATGGTCCGAACCATGTCGAGGTGGTTGGAGTTGTTGGGCGAGTCGCAGCCGAGGGCCACCTTGACGCCCTTGGCCAGCAGCTCCGGCATCCGGCCGTGCTCGGGCACGCCGCGGCCACTCTTGGCGGCGGTGACGGGGCACATCACCACGGCGGTCCGCGTGCGGGCCAGGCAGTCGATCTCGGCGTCGTCCAGGCCCAGGACGTGCGCGAGGACGACGTTCGGCCCGACGATGCCGAGGGATTCGAGGTATTCGGTCGGTCGCCGGCCGTGGCGCGCGGCGTATTCCTGGCGCGCCTTGGGCCCGCTGCCGTGGTGGAGCGTCAGCGACGTGCCGTGCTCGTCCGCCAGGCCCTTGAGCGCCTGCAACAGCTCGCCGCTGCAGGTCTCGGGCGAGAAGGGCATCGCCCAGGCGCGCACGCGGCCCTGCAGCCGCCCGTGCCACTTCTCGAGGAACGAGGCCGTCCTGGCGACGGCCTCGCTGGTGGCGTAGCGCGGCACCTTGAAGGGGGCTTCCTTATCGGTGACGCACTCGCCCAGCATCACCCGGATGCCGGAGTCCTCGTAGGCCTGCAGGCAGGCGTCGGGAAACTTCGTGCTGCCCGGGTCCACGAAGCAGACCGTGCCGTTCTTCAGTAGCTCGACGATGCCGAGCAAGGAGGTGTAGTACTCCTCTTCCTCGGTCATCGCGTCCTGCAGGGCGAACACGTGGACGAGCGGGCTGGCGAGCTCGTCGGGGAAGATTCCGCGGACGGCGTGCGCGTAGCTGATGTGCATGTGGCCGTTGACGAAGCCCGGCGTGACGAGGAGACGCCGGGCGTCGATCACGCGGTCGGCACGGAGCGCGCCGAGCTCGGCCGCCTTGGCGACCTGGCTGATCCGGCCGTCCTCCACGAGAATCGAGGCGTCCCGGATGATCCGGCGCGGGCCGTCGAGCGTCAGGACGTACCGCGCGTTCTCGATCTTCAGGGTGCGATCAGCCATGAGCCCGCCCTCCCTCACGCGCGATCCTACGCTCTGCTGCATCCCTCGCCCCCGTCTCGGGGGAGAAGGCAGGGTGCGGGGGAGTGTCCGAGCCCGCGCGCGCGATCCGCCGCTGGTCGCGCACCGCCTTGACGTCGATGAGGCGACGCGGGCGGACCAGCCCCTCTTTCATGAGAGAGGAGGACCAGCTCGGTGCCGGCCGCGTAGAGGACGGTGTCCTCCCGGTGCGCGGTGAGGAGGTCCGCGACCTCTCCGAGCGTCGCGGGCCGGTCGAGGACGAAGGGGCGCAGCACGCGGTCAGCCTCCCGCTGCCTGGCGCAGCCGGACGCCGAACTCGTCCAGCATGTCCCCCGCCTTGCGCTCGATGACGCCGTGCCCCAGGCTCCCCAGCGTGCCGAGGACCCGTCCCTCCGCGACGATGTCGAGGACGCTCGTCTCGCCGCGCCGCTCGATCTCGAGCGTCACCTGCATGCTGATCTCGGCGCCGATGGCGGGATCGCGACCCCTGGCGAGGAGGGCCAGCCGTCGCGGCGGCTCCGCGGCGAGGATCTCCACGTCCAGCGGCACCGCGAGGCGAATCGGGCCGACCTTCTGGGTCATGCGCGCGGCGTAGCGCTGGTGCGGCGCGATCTCCTTCGCCTCGACGCAGCCGGGCACGCACTCGACCATCCGCGGCACGTCCCACAGAAGCGCCCAGAGGATGTCCGGCGTCGCCGCGATCGTGATCTCACGCGCGACCCGCACGACGGCTCCCTCTCACGGAAACGCTCCGGCCGGCTTCACGATGTTCTCGGCGATCATCTGGAGATAGTCGATCCGGCCCGCACCGGGAGGGGCAGGCTATAGATCGTGACGCCCACCTTGTCGAGGCCACACGGTGGGGTGGAGATCCAGTGCTGCCCGATCGAGACCCAGCCGAAGCCCATGCGTGAGGCGGCGGCGGCGACCTCGATCGCTCCATCGATGATCTGCGTGGCGCCGCGCTCCGTCGGGCTCCAGAACGGCGTGAGGTGGAACCCGATCTTCATGGCGTGTCCTTCGTAGGCGATCTCTCGCTCGCGGCTGGCGAGCAGCAGGTGGAATGCGTGCCGACGATGGCCCACAGTACTGCGGGTGTCCGGATGGTGTCAATCGACGCGACCGGCGGGCACCGGGTCAATTTACTGCCGGCCCGTTCGCGCCTCGTCTGGCTCGCAACTTGCCCCGGTGCCAGTGCGTAAGCTGACCCGGTACTGCCCGGCGCATCGGATCCCTCATCCTGTCCGCTCGGGATCAGCTTTCACAGCCCATCGTGGTGCTGTAGACTCCCACTCTGCCTGGTGAAAGCATCGGTCAGCTCTCGTCAACACAAAAGGGGGATCGGCATGCTCAGGATGCGTCTGACCATCGCGGCGGCGGCTGTCGCCGCCGTCGCGATCTCGGGACTCGCGGGGGGCCAGGAGGGGCCTATCCTCATCGGCTCGTCGATCCCGCTGACCGGGGGCGTGGCGACCTTCGGCCAGCATTCGCGGTGGGGCTCCGAGCTGGCCATCGCCGAGGCCAACGCCCGGGGCGGGGTGCTCGGGCGCAAGCTCGAGATCGACTTCCAGGACAACCGCTGCAACCCCGCTGAGGCCGTGAAGAGCGTCACCCAGATGCTCGCCGAGAAGAAGTACGTCGCCATCTTCGACGGGCTGTGCAGCTCGGCGGCGCTGGCCATCATGCCGCTCGTGGAGCGCGCCGGGGTGCCGTTCGTGGTGGCCAATGCCTCGGCGACGTCGATCGCCGAGCGGTCCGGCGTCGGCGGCAACAAGTGGACGTTCAAGGTCAATCCCACGGACGCCAGCATGCTGGACGCGCTCGTCGGCTGGCTCGACAAGGACGGCAAGGCCAACAACATCGCCTTTCTCGGCGAGGACACTGATTTCGGCCGTGCCGGCTCGGCGGGCCTCGAGAACGCGTTGAAGAAGCGGAACCTCAAGCTCGCCACGGTGGACTTCTACCAGAAGGGCACGGCCGACTTCACCTCCGTGTTCACCAAGATCAAGGCGAAGAGGCCCGCGCTGCTGGCGCTGTACGCCATCGATGCCGACTTCCAGAACGCGATGCGCCAGTGGTACAGCCTGGGCGGCGGGATCCCGCTGACCGGCCGCGTGCTGGTGGACCAGGTGCCGAAGGAGATCATGGAGAGCGGCTTCCTGGACGGGACGACCTCGGTCCAGCCCTATGATCCGTCGGTCGACACGCCCGCCAACAAGGCGTTCGTCGAGGCGTTCAGGAAGCTGCACAACGTACCGCCCATCCTGGTGAGCTTCGAGTCGTACGAGGCGACCAAGGTGCTCATCGACGCCATCCGGCGCGCGGGCAGCGCCAATCCCGCGGCCATCCGCGACGCGCTGGCCACCACCAAGCTGCCGTCGATCCTCGGGACCACGATCGAGTTCGACGATCACAACCTCGCGCACAACAACGCGATCATCCTGACCATCAAGGGGGGCAAGGTCCTGGTCCTGGGCATGAGCAAGACCTGAAGGTAGTGGACCTGGGCTTCTATCTCCAGCTCCTGCTGAACGGCATCGTCATCGGCGTGATCTACGCGCTGGTCGCGATGGGACTCTCCCTGATCTTCGGCGTCCTGGAGATCGTCAACTTCGCCCATGGCGATTTCTACATGCTGGGCGCCATGCTGGCCTACTTCCTCACCATGAACGTGGGCCTGGGCTACGGGGCCACCGTGCTCGTGGTCACCGCCGTCGCCGTGGGCCTGGGCTATGTCCTCTACGAGGCGCTGCTCGCCTCGCTCGAGGGTGGCGGCTTCGAACGCAGCATCCTGCTGACGCTGGGCCTGTCCATGGTGCTCCAGAACGGCGCGGTGTTCCTTTTCACCACCACGCCCAAGATGATCCAGACTCCCCGGAGCTACACCAATCTCGTCGTGGGCGATCTGCGCGTCTCGCTCATGCGCGTGCTCGCCCTGGCTCTGGGTCTCCTCGCCTTCGGCGCGCTCTACCTGATCCTCTATCGCACGCGCGTCGGCAAGGCCATGCGCGGCGTCGCCCAGAACCGCGAGGCCGCCTTGATGGTGGGCATCGATCCGCGCGCCGTATCGCGCCTGGCCGTGGCTATCGGCATCGGGCTCTCGGGTCTGGCTGGCGCGGCCCTCGCCCCGGTGTATGCCGTGCATCCTCTAATGGGGTTCAGCTTCGTGTTCAAGGCCTTCGCCATCATCATCATCGGCGGGTTGGGCAATATCGCCGGCGCCGCCATCGCCGCCGTGGCGCTGGGCATTGTCGAAAGCGCGGTGGGCGGCTTTCTCCCGCTGGTCATGGTCGACGCCCTGGTGTTCAGCTCGATGATCGCGATCCTGCTCTTGCGGCCGCAAGGCCTCTTTGGACGCGGGGTCCGGGTATGACGGCGGGATGGCTCCGGGGGCTGGTGGTGGCGCTCGGCATCGCCGCGCTGTTCGCGATTCCGAAGACGACGGGCAACGAGTACGTGCTGGCGCTCGGGGTCAGCTTCGCGACGTTCTGCGTGCTCTCCGGTGGATTGAACCTGGTTTACGGCTATACGGGATTGCTCTCCTTCGCCCAGGTCGGGTTCTTCGGGATCGGCGGCTACACGGCCGCGCTCCTGGTGACGGAGCAGGGTTGGTCGCTCTGGGCCGGCGCGGCCGCGGGCGGCGTGCTGGCGGCGCTGGTCGGCCTGGTGATCGGCTATTCGTCGCTGCGGCTCTCGCGCCATGCGTTCGCGATCGTCAGCTTGAGCTTCGCGCTCCTGTGCATGATCGTCGCGCGCGACTGGGTGTCGCTCACGCGCGGCGCGATGGGCATTCCCGGCCTGCCTATCCCGACCATGCCCCTGCCCGGCGGCCGGAGCTGGCGGCTCGTCCGTCCGGCCGACTTCTACTATCTGCTGCTGGGCTTCGCCGTGATCGCCCAGGCGGCGATCTACCTGGTCGTGACCTCGCGGCTCGGCCGCGCCATGCGGGCGATCAAGCTGAACGAGCCGCTGGCGCAGTCGCAGGGCATCAATCCGCTGAGCTACAAGCTGCTGGCGATCGCGCTCTCGGCGCTGCTGGCGGGCATCGTCGGGGGTCTCTTCGTCTTCTATCTCACGATCGTCGACCCGTCGATCTTCGACTTCTACTATACCGAGACCATGCTGATCATGGTGATCATCGGCGGGCCCGGCAGCTTCTGGGGCGTGCTGGGGGCAAGCGCCGTGCTCGCCGCGCTCCCCGACCTGCTGCGCTTCACGACCGATCTGCGGATGGTGCTCTACGGCGCCGTCCTGATCGCGGCCATGCTGCTCTTTCCCGGCGGCGTGGGCGGCTGGCTCCAGCGCCACCGGATGGCGATGTGGCGGCGGCCACGGCTGGCGCCGCGATGATGGCCGCGCCGGCCTTGCTGGAGGTGCGCGGCCTGACGAAGCGGTACCTGGGCCTGACCGCGGTCGACGATGTGTCGTGCGAGGTGGAGGCCGGGACGGTGGTGGGGCTGATCGGCCCGAACGGCTCGGGGAAGAGCACCATCGTCGATTGCGTCAGCGGGTTCCAGCCGGCCGATGGCGGGCGCTGGTTTCTCGACGGCCACGAGCTGACGGGCCTGCCCCCGCACCGGATCGCCCGCGCCGGCCTGACGCGCACCTTCCAGACCGTGCGCGCCTACGACGAGCTGACCCTGCTCGAGAATCTCTGCGTCGCGGTGCAGGAAAGCGACGGGGTTGGGTGGCTGCCGGCGCTCGGCCGCGGGTGGCGCCTGCGCCGGGCGGAGGCGGGGGCGGAGGCGCGCGGCCGCGACCTGCTCGCGACGGTGGGGCTCACCGAGTATGCGGAGGCGCCGGCGGGGATCCTCTCCTACGGCCAGCGCAAGCTTCTCGCCATCGCCGCCAGCATGACGGCGCGGCCGAGGCTGGTCGTGCTCGACGAGCCGGTGGCCGGCGTCAACCCGACGATGATCCGGCGCATCGAGCAGGTGATCCACAAGCTGAATGCCGAGGGCGTGACCCTGGTCATCGTCGAGCACAACGTGGACTTCATCATGTCGCTCTGCCGCCGCGTGATCGTGCTGGAGGCCGGCCGCAAGATCGCCGACGGGCCGCCCGCGTCGATCCGGAGCGATCCGCGCGTCCTGGCCGCCTATCTCGGCCGGACACGCGCCGCCGAGCTGGGGCACGGCCGTCGCTGACTTGGCCGCCGCCGACGTCATCCTGGAGCTCGACCGGCTCTCGGTCGGCTACACCGATGAGCCGGTCGTGGTGGACTTCTCGGCGGCCGTCCGCGTGGGCAGCGTCACCACGGTGATCGGCCCGAACGGCGCCGGCAAGTCCACGCTGCTGCGCGCCATCTACGGGCTCAACCGGCATTTCGACGGGAGCATCCGCTTCCTCGGCCAGGCCATCGAGCGGCTGCCGCCGCGCGAGCGATTGAAGCTCGGCATCGGCTTCGTGCCGCAGGGGCGCTGCAATTTCCCGCTGATGACGGTGCGGGAGAACCTCGAGCTCGGCGCCTACACGCTGCGCGGGCCGGCCGTGGCCGCGGCCATCGAGCGGGTGCTGGCGGAGTTTCCCCTGCTGGCAGCGAAGCTCTCCGTGCTGGCCGGCAATCTGAGCGGCGGCGAGCAGCAGATCCTGGAGATCGCCATGGTGCTGGAGGCGGGGCCGAAATTGCTCCTCCTCGACGAGCCGTCGCTCGGCCTGTCGCCCGCCAACCAGGATCAGATCTTCGCCACGATCGCCGACCTGCGCGGGCGCGGCCTGACCGTGATGGTCGTCGAGCAGAATGCGCACGGCGCCTTGCAGATCTCGGACACCGGCATCGTCATGGAGCTTGGCCGTCTCTTCATGGCCGGGCCGGCGGCCGAGGTGATCGCCGATCCGCGGATCAAGGTGGCCTACCTGGGCGGCCAAGAGACCCAAGCGCGCTAGGTGACCCGGCCGGTGCGAGCCGGGATCGCGGCCAGGATCGCCGCCCTGGCCGCGTCCGCCTCCGCGGGCGGGAGCTGGATGATGCGGATGCTCCGCTCCACGAACCGATCCTCGTCGCCCACGATCAGCAGGTCGAGGAACCTCATCGTGCCGGGTGTCGAGGCACGACGGCCAGAGACCGCGGCCTTCGTGGCCTGCTTGCTGAGCAGCGTGGAGATGCTGCGCGTGACGCGCGGAAGCAGGTCGAAGGCCGGCTCGTCGTCGACCTGCACCCGGTAGACACCGTCGGGGTCCACGCCCTCGACGGGCAGCGGCTGCGGGCGGCACACGCTGACCACGACGCGCGTCTCGCCGCTCGCGGGATCGTGTCGCGCGTCCAGCACGGTCAGCCCCTTGTTGCTCGGTTGACGGAGCAAGGGCGCCTCTGCCGTCTCGGTCCGGAAGCGGAGCGTCACCTGAGCGTTGGGCGGGAGCGGCGGCACGGTGACGAAGCCCTCCTTCACGACGTGGACCAGCTCCTGGGCGCCGTCCCACACGCTGCCGAACGGACGGCGCTGCTCGACCACCATCCCGGCGATGCGCCGGGCGGTGGGATTCGTCACCGTCACCTCGCGCCCGCCGTCCCGCACCTGGAAGACGAGCGCCTCGTAGTCGGCCATCCGCTGGTACAGCTCGCGCTGCGTGGCGATCCAGAAGTTGCTCCGCTCCGCCAGGTTGATCGCGTAGCGGAGATAGTCGAGCGAGCCCTTGCCGTCGTTCACGGACGGATCGCGGGCCAGCTCGGGGTGGTACTGGAAGCTGTAGACGCCGTTCTCCAGGCGATCGTCGACGCCGCTCACGCGGGCGCTGTGGCCGCCGAAGATCGTCTCGACCAGCTCGTAGGCGGCGTCGAACTCGTGGGTGCGGTCCCAGCCGCGGAGGGGGCGCCACTCGGCGTCGGTCGTGACGACGGGGTGGAAGGGGAACCAGATGCCCGGGGTCGCGATCGTGCGCCGCACGTCCGTCACGTAGGTGAGCGGCTTGCCGCCGATGAGCCCGCCCACCATCACGGTCGGGTTCCGGACGCCGTACGCGATCATGTGGTAGTAGCAGAAGGTGCACAGACCGAGGATGTGCTCGTCATGGGCGTACAGATAGTCCATGGCGTCGATCGTCTCGGGGTGCATGTGGCCGCCCGCGTGGCGCCCGCAGGTGTCGACGGCGAACCCCAGGCTCGCCGCGGCATTGCGCACGTGCTCGTAGAGTCCCGTGCCATGGATGGCCGTCGGCGGGTCGCCGATCGAGCTGTCGTTGTGCAGGGCCGGCTCGATGAAGCTGTGCCGGCTCGTGCGCGCCACCCACGCGGCGGCCATCGCCTCGCTGATGTTGGTCGAGAAGGCCGGGTCCTCGATGTCATAGGTGGCCGGGATCAGGTTCTGCACCTGGTAGTCGAGGAAGCTGAAGTCGAGCATCCCGTGCACGTCGTGGCGGAACGAGAGGACGCCCTCAGAGGCGCCGAACGAGCGCAGACGCGTCTGCCACAAGGGCTCGAGCCCGACCTCGAGGAGCAGGCGCCGCAGGAAGAAGAGGAGCGTGTCGCCCCAGTGCGTCGGGTTCGCCCAGTGGCGTACCGCTTCCACGTTCAGGTGCGCCTGGAGCATGCCGCCGATCAGCTCCAGCACCTGGTTGGCGACGTAGACCGTCCGCCCGGTGAGCACGATGGCCGGCCCGAGGGTGGTCGCCGTCGCCGTCGTGGCGCTGGTCAGATCGCCCGTGAGTTCGACCAGCTCGGCCAGCACGCGGCTGCCCGGCGCGGGCTCCACCCGCTGCGCCGGGTGGCCCGCATACCCGCTCACGTAGAGGCTCTCCCAGGCCGCGTTCGCGAAGGGAGAGCCAGGCAGCCAGCGCCAGCCGGTATAGCCGGTGACCGCCGCCGGCCCGCAGGCGGTGAGCCCGAGCAGTTGCGGGGGCAGGTTCGTCTTGCCGGTGACGATCAGGCGGCGGTCGGCGCCGCGCAGCCAGCGCTCGAGGCGCTCGATGGTCTCGCCCGCCAGCTGCGCGGCGTTCGGGACGAGCACGGCGCGATACCCGGCGACCCGCTCGTCATCGAGGTCGGCCTCCTCCACGACGTCGTGCTTGAGGTTGCACCGGGCCAGCAGCACCCCCGCCGCGCTCGGCGCGAGATAGGCGTATTCACCCTTGAGCCAGGTGCGCGGGCGCCCCCAGGCGTCGGTGAACGTGTACGTCTCGCCGCGAATTGTCGCGTCGGCGGCGTAGGCGTCGCGGCTCCGCCGGCTGAACAGCACCGCGACATCATGCCCTCGCGGGCGCATCCATTCCTGCACGGGCTCACCTCGGGTGAGTGGTTCGGCAGAGCGGGCCGGTCGCAATTCTAGCCCGTGGGCAGTGATCGGGGCGCGCTAGTTTCAAGGCTCACGGCCCGTCACCGTCCTTGACCCCCCCGGTGCGCCAGACTAAGCTCACAAAACCTGTCCATGATCGGCGAGCGCGTGGCTGACTGGATGCGCGAGGCCTAGCGGCGCGACGGCGTGACGGGCTCAAGGAGGTCGCGATGAAGCATGGGTTCCGGATCCTCGACAGCGATCTGCACACCATGGAGCCGGACGGCCTCTGGGAGCGGTACCTGGAGGAGCCGTTCAAGAAGTTCGCGCCGCGCTTCACCCGGCCCGCGGAGGGCGCGCCGAACCAGCCGATCATCCGGATCGGCGACGTCGAGATCGCCGAGATGTCGAAGCGCCCCCGCACAGCGGTGGTCGGCAAGAGCCTCCAGGAGCGGGCCTTTGCCCGCCATCCCCACTACGCCGTGGCGCATGCCCGGGGCTACGACGCGACGACCCATCTCGAGGCCATGGACATCGAGGGCATCGACGTCGCCGTCATCTACGGCACGCGCGGCCGCCAGGTCCTGATGCACGACGACCTGGACCCGCAGGTGGCGGCCGCGCTCGCGCGCGCCCACAACAACTGGACACGCGACTTCTGCTCGATCGACCCGAGCCGGCTCAAGTTCGCCGCCCAGCTGGCCCTGCACGACGTGCCGTCCGCGGCGGCCGAGGCGCGGCGCGCCGTGCGCGAGCTCGGCGCCGTCGCCGTGATCGGCAACCCGAACCCGATCCGCGGCCGCCACGTCCACGACCCCGAGCTCGAGCCCCTGTGGCACGCGATCGAGGAGCTCGGCGTGCCGGTGGGCTTTCATCCGACCGGGCAATCCTCGCTCCGGGACGACATCGCGCGCCGGTACCTCGATACCCCGAACGGCCGGGTCATCGGCGTCGCCGGCCGGAACCCGATCGAGCTGATGATGGCGTTCGGGAGCATGGCCGCCGGCGGCGTGCTCGAGCGCCACCCAGGGCTCCGCTGCGCGTTCCTCGAGGGCACCTGCGGCTGGCTCCCGTGGTACCTCTGGCGGCTCGACGAGGCCTGGGAGAAGTTCGGGCCGGGCTCGGAGATCCAGATCTCCCAGCTGCCGAGCCAGTACTTCTTCCGCCAGTGCTACGTCGCCACCGACGCCGATGAGAAGCCGCTGCGCCAGGTGGTGGAAGCGGTCGGCGACGACAACATCGTGGTCTCGACGGACTACCCGCACTCCGATGGGCTCTTCCCGGTGGCCATCGAGGAGTTCCTCCGGCTCGAGGGCGTCAGCGACAAGAGCAAGGCCAAGATCCTCTGGGACAACTGCGCCCGCCTCTACAAGCTGACCGCGCACCGCTCGCCCTCGTCGTGACGGGACTCCGCACGACGGGATCGGGCCAGGCCATCGGACCCAGATGAGCCGACCACAGACGGCGAGCCGGGACCTGCTCAGGGCCATCGCGCGGCGGGCGATGATCCAGCGCGGGCTGCAGCCCGATTTCTCTCCGGCGGCCCGGGCCGAGACGGCCACGCTCACGCAGGCGGCCGTCGAGCCCGATCCATCCATTCGCGATCTGCGCGGCCTCCTCTGGTGCTCGATCGACAATGACGATTCCCGCGATCTCGATCAGCTCTCGGTCGCGGAGCCTCTGGCGGGCGGCCAGGTCAGGATCCTCGTGGCCGTCGCCGACGTCGACGCGCTCGTGAAGGCCGGGTCCGCCGTCGACGATCACGCGCGGACCAACACGACGTCCGTGTACACGGCCGCGGAGGTGTTCTCCATGCTTCCCGAGAAGCTCTCCACGGACCTCACGAGCCTGGGCGAAGGGCAGGAGCGGCTGGCCGTCGTCATCGAGCTGGTCGTCGGCGCGGACGGCACGGCCGCCACGTCGGACGTCTACCGTGGGCTCGTGCTGAACCGGGCCAAGCTCGCCTACAGCGGCGTGGGCGCGTGGCTCGAGGGCAGGGCGGCGGCACCGCCCCGGCTGGCTGCCGTGCCGGGGCTCGAGGAGCAGCTCCGCGTCCAGGATAAGGTCGCCCAGGCAATGAAGGGTCTCCGGCACCGGCACGGGGCGCTGGCTCTCCAGACGCTCGAGGCGCGGGCCGTCTTCGACGGTGACGTGCTCGCGGATCTGCGGCCCGACGAGATGAATCGCGCGAAGGAGCTGATCGAGAACTTCATGGTCGCGGCCAACGGCGTGACGGCCAGGCATCTCGCGCGGCACGGATGGCCCTCGCTGCGCAGAGTCCTGCGCGCGCCGGAGCGCTGGGAGCGCATCGTCGAGCTCGCCGCCGCTCTCGGCGCGCATCTGCCCCCGGCGCCCAGCGCGCCCGCGCTCGAGGCCTTTCTCGCCGAGCAGCGCCAGGCGGATCCCGTGCGGTTTCCCGACCTCTCGCTCTCCGTGATCAAGCTCCTGGGCAAGGGAGAATACGTGGTCGAGCGTCCCGGGCAGACGGCGGAGGGCCACTTCGGGCTCGCGGTCAGGGATTACACGCACTCCACCGCCCCCAACCGTCGCTTTCCGGACCTCGTCACGCAGCGACTGGTGAAGGCGTCGATCGCGGGACGGCCGGCGCCGTACCCGGACGGCGAGCTGGAGGAGCTGGCCCGTCACTGCACCGAGCAGGAGGACAACGCGGTCAAGGTGGAGCGGCAGGTCCAGAAGTCCGCGGCGGCGCTGCTGCTGGCCTCGCGCGTCGGCGAACAGTTCGACGGGATCGTCACGGGCGCCTCGGCGAAGGGCACCTGGGTCCGTATCTTTCAGCCAGTCGTCGAGGGGAAGGTGGTGCGCGGCTTCGAGGGACTGGATGTCGGGGACCGCGTGCGGGTCGAGCTGGTCGATACGGACGTCGAGCGCGGCTTCATCGACTTTGCCCGAGCCCGGACTCGCTAGGCCGGATCATTCGATGACGAGGATGGACCTGGAGAAGTGGCTGCTTCGGCATGACTTCACGCAGGCTCCAGGGGGGAAGAGCAGCCACAAGCAGTTCGTCCTCGGCAGCTGCAAGCTGACGGTGCCGGGCCACGGCCGCAAGGACCTCAGCAAGAAGCATCTGGGCATGGTCCTCCGCTCGCTCGAGTCCGTCGGCTTCGACCGCGCGCAGCTCCGGCGCGAGTGGGGCGACGCATGAGCATCACGGAGCCTTGCGAGCCCTCTCCTGCTGCTCCACCACCTCCAGATGGCGAACGCGGAGCCTGTCCACCTCGAGCTCGCCGATCTTCAGTGATCCGATGCGTGACTTCCCCACCCGCATCCGGTGAATCGCGAGCCGCCTGATCGCGAGCGCGCCGATCGCCAGGGCGCCGACCGCGAGGGCGCCGGCGGCGAGCGCGCCGGCAGCCATGGCGCCGATTTTCTGGGGCCGCCGCGCCTGGATGTCTCTAGCTTCCGTACCGCCCATGGGCCCGATCTGATCCATCGGTGTTCCTCCTTCCCGCTGCCGTAATATAGCCCATCGGCGTGACCGGACCAGCCTTCATGACGTGCAGCCGTCCACGGAGGCGAGAGAGGAGTCGAGCATGACGCACGGAGAACAGCCCGCCGACGGCGCCTGGGTCGGCCGGCCGCTCAAGCGACGAGAGGACCATCGCCTGCTCGTCGGGGCCGGACGCTACGTGGACGACATCCGCCCGCCCGGCTGCGCCCACGTGGCGCTGCTCCGCTCGCCCCACGCCCACGCGCGCGTCGCCCGCCTCGACGTCGAGCCCGCGCGCCGCGCCCCGGGCGTCCTGGCCGTCGTGACGGGCGCCGAGGTGAAGCATCTGGCGCCGATGCCGGTCAACCGGCTCATGCCGGACATGCGCGTGCCGCCCCATCCGATCATCGCCGACGGGCACGTCCACGCCGCCGGGACGCCCGTGGCCGCCGTGGTGGCGGAGAGCGTCTACGCCGCGCGGGACGCGCTCGATCTGATCGACGTCACGTACGAGCCCCTCCAGGCGCTGCCCGAGCCCGAGAGCGCGGTGGCCGAGGGCGCGCCCAGGCTCTTCCCCGAGATCGAGCGGAACCGGTCCTTCACGCGCACGCTGCGCGAGGGTGACGCGACACGCGCTCTCGCGAGCGCGGCGCGCGTGGTCTCGCTCCGCGTGGTCCAGCAGCGGCTCTCGGCCGTGGCGATGGAGCCGCGCTCCGTCCTCGCCACCTTCGATCAGTCCACCGAAGAGCTGACCCTCTGGGTGTCCTGCCAGGCGCCCTTCCGGATCCGGGCTGAGGTGGCGCGGCTCCTCGCGCTGCCCGAGTCGCGGGTGCGGGTGATCGCGCCCGATGTCGGCGGCGGCTTCGGCGTCAAGACCGGCCCGTACCGCGAAGAGGTGCTGCTCGGCTGGCTGGCCCGCCGGCTCGGCCGGCCCGTCAAGTGGGTGGCCACGCGGGGCGAGGACCAGATCACCACGAACCACTCGCGCGGCTCCGTCTGCGAGGGCGAGCTGGCGGTGGATGCCGACGGGCACATCGCCGCCCTCCGCGCGCGCATCACCGCGCCGCTCGGCGCGACGCTGATGAACGCGGCCGCCGGCTCGCCGTGGAACCACGCGCGCCTGCTGCCCGGCTGCTATGTCGTGCCGGCCTGCGACATCACGGTCACCGGCGCCCTCACGACGACGACGCCCGTCGCGGCCTATCGCGGCGCCGGCCGGCCCGAGGCCTGCTTCGTCATCGAGCGGCTGATGGACACGGCCGCGCGCGCGCTCGGGCTCGACCCCGCAGAGATCCGCCGGCGCAACTTCATCGCGGCCGGGAGCTTCCCGTTCCGGACGGCGACGGGCCAGGTCTACGACTCGGGCAACTACGAGCTGGCCCTCGAGCGCGCGCTGGCCGCCGCGGACTACACGGAGCTGCGGCGCGAGCACGCGGCGCGTCGCGAGCGCGGGGAGATCGTGGGGATCGGGCTCGCGTCCTACGTCGAGCCGTGCGCGCTCGGCTGGGAGAGCGGCAGCATCAAGGTCGAGCGGTCAGGGCGGGTGACGGCGATCACCGGCTCGAGCGCCCACGGCCAGGGGCACGAGACGACCTTCGCCCAGATCGTGGCCGACCACCTGGGCGTCACGCCGGACGACGTGGTCGTGGTCCACGGCGACACGCGCTCGGGACCCGAGGGCTTCGGCACCTTCGGCAGCCGGAGCGTCGCGCTCGGCGGCAGCGCGCTCCAGCGCGTCGCCGTCGACGTGCGCGAGAAGGGCCGCCGCATCGCGGCCCGGCTCCTCGAGGCCGCCGTCCCCGACGTCATCGCCGTCACGGGCGGCTTCCAGGTCACCGGCGTGCCGCAGCGCCGCGTGATGTGGCGCGAGGTGGCGGCCACGGCCTACGCGGGCGGCCACGCCCTGCCGCCGGGCGACACGCCGGGCCTCGAGGCCACCACGTACTTTCAGCCCGAGACCGAGGTGTGGACATTCGGCGCGATCGTCTGCGCGGTCCGGATCGAGCCCGACACCGGCCGGCTCGTCATCGAGCGGCTGGTGTGGGTGGACGACGCCGGCACCGTGATCAACCCGCTCCTCGCCGAGGGCCAGCTCCACGGCAGCCTCGCCCAGGGCCTGGGGCAGGCGCTCCTCGAGGCGATCGTCTACGACGGCGACGGCCAGCTCGTGACCGGCACGCTCATGGACTACGCGATTCCGCGCGCGGACGAGGTGCCGCCCGTCCTCATCGAGAAGACGTGCACGCCCTCGCCCCGCAACCCGCTCGGGGCCAAGGGCGTGGGCGAGGCCGGCTGCATCGGCATCCCACCGGCCGTCGTCAACGCCGCGGTCGACGCGCTGGCGCCGCTGGGGATCACGCACCTCGACATGCCGCTCACGCCGGCGCGTCTCTGGACCGCGCTCCGGGACACACGGCGCTAGCGACGATCGTTCATGAACGCGGCTTTGTCGTCGTACGCTCCCCCTCACCCTGACCCTCTCCCCCTCCGGGGGCGAGGGGATCGGAAGAGCTCCCTCTCCCTCTGGAGGGAGAGGGCGGGGTGAGGGTGGAGCCTCCCCGGTCGCGCAGGATCCGGACTCGGTAGCGACGAAGCCCGGGCGAGCCGCGGTCGGCTGATCCGCCAATGGAGTCCGCGTGTCGCTCACGCCGCAGGTGATCGCGCTGTCGAGCGCCCTGTGGTCGGCCGTCGCGACCGCCCTCATCCAGCGCGGGCTGCGGCGCTCCAACTTCTACGCCGGGTTCTGGATCAACATCGCCGTCGGCGTGGGCGCCGTGCTGATCGTGGTCGGCGTGGTGCTGCTCTCGGGGTGAATCGGGCGGCACCCGCGGTGAGAATGGCCCTGGTGAGGCTGGGTGGCCGATCCTATAATCGGCCCCATGATCTTCCTCCCCGTCGCCGTCCCGCTGCTGGTCGTGCTGCTGGCGTTGCTGCTCGTGGGGCTCGTGGTGCTGGTGGAGCTGCGGGTCCTGTCCTACGCCTACCGGAAGATCGGCGTGCGCCCCCGCTACGTCTTCCTGATCCTGGTGCTGACCCTGCTGGGGAGCCAGGTGAATGTCCCCCTCTACCGGGTCCCGGCCGGGCGGATGGTGGCGCCGCACACCACGTGGATGTACGGTCGCCCCTACGCGGTCCCCGAGGCGGTGCAGGCCGGCGCCACCGTGGTCGCCATCAATGTGGGCGGCGCGCTGATCCCGACACTGCTTTCCGTCTACCTCTTTCTCAGCCTGCGCATGCGGTGGCGCATGGTCATCGGGACCGCGGTGGTCGCGGTCGTGGTGCACCAGCTCGCGACCGTCGTGCCCGGCGTCGGCATCGTCGTGCCCATGCTGGTCCCGCCGGTGCTTGCGGCAGGGGTGGCGCTGGTTCTGGCCTTCCGGCAGGCGCCGCCCGTGGCCTACGTGGCGGGGACCATGGGCACCCTCATCGGCGCCGACCTGCTCAATCTCGGGAAGGTCGCCGCGATGGGCGCCCCACTCGTCTCCATCGGCGGGGCCGGGACGTTCGACGGCGTGTTCCTGACCGGGATCCTGGCCGGACTGCTGGCCTGAGCGATCCACGAGGAGGTCATCGAAGGGTCAGGCGGACATGTGGGCGGTGAACACGGTGATGGGATACACGCAGAAGTAGTCGGGGCTCCGCAGGACGTTGTCCGGCGAGCCGGCCTCGCAGAGCGTGGAGCGCCGGTCCCAGTCCTCGGCCGTCAGCAGGTCACGCAGGCGCTCGCCCCAGTTGCGCGTGAACACCGTGTGCTGGATGTACTCGTGATCGGCCGCGGCGAGCGGGGCGCGACGCTCGAGCAGGTAGGTCCGGACGGCCGCGTCCGTGAGGCCCGCCGCCCGGAGTGACGGCAGCGTGGTTTGCCGCCGCTCCTGAAACGAGCGCCCGCCGCCCTCGTCGAGGGTGCGACGGATCTCGGCGAGCTGGATGCGACGCTCGAGCTCGGGGTGGCCGGGCAGGAAGAGCGCGGAGAGCACCTGCGACTCCTTGACGATGATCCGTCCCCCGGGGCGCACCACGCGCAGGAACTCCCGCAGGGCCCGTTCGGTCTCCACGATGTGGTGGAGCACATCGCCGCACCAGAGCCAGTCGACGCTTCGATCCGGCAGCGGGATGGCCGTGCCGTCGCCCTGGCGAAACTCCAGGCGGCCGGCCTCGAGCTGGCCGCTCACGAGCGCGCGGG
>WNGF01000838.1_pt1 | contig 45329 bp, 48 predicted proteins | sample 5400641 | NCBI WGS metagenome assembly WNGF01 (sample SAMN13153371, study PRJNA577476) | soil metagenome | isolation source: 80 cm soil or saprolite under grassland replicate 2 | place: USA:California | collected 2016-06-15 | reverse complement strand
TCCGATCCTTCATCGTCAGCCTCATTTTCTACCCCGCTCCTTAGCTTCAATCTTGCGGGGTTAATCTCTCTCATTTCGAGTAGATTTCTTATTTGAGGCAACGATTCACTTTCGAGTAGATTTTTTATGAGGCAATTCGGGCCCTTGACGGCCACGCGCATGACGTATAGAGTACGGCACTCGCGCTACAGCAAGCTGAGATGGCGCGTCTTGTTCTTTGGAACTTTAATAGTTAGATCGCTATTTCAACTCTGTATCCGAGAGGATCTGGGTTGACCGTCACAGGTGCCCATAGAGGGTGACAAGGGAAGCGGGTTTAAAGCCCGCACGGTTCCCGCCACTGTGTACCGGCGATTGCGTAGCTTCCATGATGATGGTCACTGATCTCATTCGGAGATTGGGAAGGCCGTGAAGCGACGCGCTCGAGCCGGGAGTCAGGAAACCTTGCCTGCTGTTAGATGGAAGCGACCACTTACGCTCCGGGAAAGGGCGAGTGGCGTCGAGCTGCTGAAATCAGTGTAATGGCTCCGCCCAATTTCAATGGTGCAGCGATTTACCTGAGCAGGCAAACAGTGAACTTTAGGACGCCCTCGATCTTCTGAATTAGGAGATCGAGGGCGTCTTTATTTCGGCTGTACATACTCAACGCTTCTATCCATTTCCTCACTTTCTCTTTGTAAGACGGTCGCCCTTCCATCTGAAATCGGATGAAGAGGGAGACTGCCACATGGCACAACCTGCCTTAGTTATCGCCGGCACTCATAGCGGTGTCGGGAAGACTACAATTTCAATTGCCCTGATGGCTGCTTTGAGGCGGCGCGGTCTTTGTGTGCAGCCATTCAAGGTAGGGCCTGATTTCATCGATCCGACACTGCACACGCTGGCTGCGGGACGCATCAGCCGGAATCTTGACGGCTGGATGCTGGAACCTAACGCCAATCTCCAAACGTTCACTCGCTTCTCAGCCGATGCTGATTTCACTGTGGTCGAAGGCGTGATGGGCCTCTTCGATGGGCGCGACGCCTTGACCGAGGCAGATTCCACCGCGGAGATGGCGAAGCTTCTAGGTCTCCCAGTCTTATTGGTAGTGGATGCTTCGGCGGTGGCGCGTTCGGCGGCGGCAATCGTACACGGCTATGAGAGCTTCGACCAAAAGCTTGATGTGGCGGGCATCATCTTCAACCGTGTAGCAAGCCCGGGCCACTTCACTTACTTGCGAGGCTCTGTGGAGGCGTCGTGTCATGCGCGCGTGCTTGGGTGGCTCTTGCCGGACGAGTCCGTAACGCTACCCGAACGTCATCTCGGATTGTTCATGGCGGATGAAGTCTTGAACGATGCGCGGCTCGATGCGCTTGTCTCCTGGATTAACACGGGAGTTGATATCGATGAATTAATCCGCCTCGCGCGAGAGCGTTCACCAAGCGAAGCTGTCACTGACGCACACCGGTCTGTGCCGGAAGACGACTCACACCGCGTCGAGATAGAAAGCACAGCTCTGCAAGAGGGCCAATCGTTCAGTCGCCGGCCGAAAATCGGGGTCGCACGCGATAACGCATTCTGTTTCTACTACCAGGACAATCTTGATCTGCTCGTCAATGCTGGCGCGGAGATTGTCGAGTTCAGTCCGATTGAGCAGCAAAGACTGCCGGACAGCCTTGACGGACTTTACTTGGGCGGCGGCTATCCGGAGTTGCACGCAGCGGCGCTCGCCGCGAACGAGACGATGCGCGCCGACGTTTCTCGTTTCACGCAAAGTGGCAAGCCCGTGTATGGCGAGTGTGGCGGCTTGATGTATCTGACAGCAGCTATCGTTGATGAAGAAAGCCACTCGTTTCCGATGGTGGGAATTTTCCCGACGTGCGCACGAATACAGCCACGGCTTGCCGCACTGGGCTATGCGGAAGTTGAAGGGACGAACAAGGCAGGATGGTTGCGGCTAGGCGAGCAGGCGCGCGGACATGAGTTTCGTTACTCAGTGATTGATGAAATGCCTGAACACATTGGACGGCGTTATCGCGTGAGTACAATGGCAGGGGAACGGCAAGAGGGATTTGCCGTCGGCAGCGTGCTGGCGAGTTATGTACATTTGCATTTTGGATCGTGCCCGCGATTTGCAGCGCGCTTTGTTGCGGCCTGCGCGGGGAGTTAGAAGTTTTTCGAACGGTGAGAGAAGGCAAAGAGTGTTCTGCGTTCTTCGCCGATCTCTTCTTTGATAAACCATGATGCGCTAGAGGTGAGCGGGAAGAGCGGTGTAATGCCGCCACTGCCCTCGCAACTGTGAACGGCAACGAAATCCGCGACGAAAAGCCACTGTCCCACATCGGATGGGAAGGCGCGGAGAGTAGGTTTGTATTTTGGCCGTGAGTCAGGAGACCGGCCTCTTAAGTCGCGTCTTTGCCACTCTTCCGAAGGGGAGGAGAAGGAGACACTTGAATCATGAAGAGAATTAACAACAGAAGTTTGGTTGTGATCGTATTGGCGCTCGCGTTCGCGCTCACACAGTCAGCGTCGGCGTTTGCACAGACAACAGGCAATAGCAATACAACCATCACCGGCCATGTAAAAGATCCACAAGGTGCGAGTCTGCCTGGCGCGACCGTAACGCTCTATGCGCGTGAGCGCACTTTTCGCCTTAGCACAACCGCGGATTCGACTGGTACTTATCGCTTTGAGAGGCTTGCGCCAGGAGAGTATTTGGTGGAAGCGCAGACGGAAGGATTTGCGTCCGCAAGTGCGCAGCGAGTAGTCGTCGAGCGAGGGCAGGCGCTAACGCTCGATATTCCTTTGGAGTTGTCGGGCTTGCGCAGTACGGTTGTGGTCACCGCCTCCGACACTCCGCAATCAGTCGATGAAGTATCAAAGGCCGTCACAGTCGTGGATCGGCAAGACATAGATGAACGAGACGAGTCGGCGATTCCAGAATCCCTGCGCACAGTGCCGGGTTTGCGGGTGCAACAGCTTGGCGGCCCAGGCTCGTTCACCTCGATCAAGACACGCGGCCTGCGCAGCGAAGACACAGCAGTGTTGATTGACGGTCTCCGTTTCCGCGATGCCGCTGCCACGCAGGGTGACGCCTCGGGTTTTCTGGAGGACTTGATTGTCACCGATATTAGCCGGGTTGAGGTTCTTCGGGGCTCCGGCTCGTCGCTCTATGGCTCGAATGCCATCGGTGGTGTCATCAATTTGGTAACTGATGAGGGCGGTGGCCCGGTCCACGGTAACGTGCTCGCCGAAGGTGGCGGGCTGGGAATGTTTCGTGACCGAGGCCAGGTCGCTGGTGGCTCCGGAAACAATAGCATTGTTTACAGCGCCGGCTTTTCACACCTGAATGTCATTCGCGGAGTTGATGGTCAGGATGAAGCTCGAAACACCAGCGGGCAAGGACGCATTCTTTTTCGCCTGAGACCCATGGCAACACTCTCAGGCCGCATCTACGCAGCCACTTCCCGCTTGCAACTGAATAACAGTCCGCAAGGTATCGGCACTCTGCCTGCGACCGACATCATCGAAGCCATTCCACTCTCAGCGGCGGAGCTTCGCCGCTTTGAAGCTGGCGTTCCCACCTCGCAGTTGAATGTGGGCGCCGCGACCTTCATCCCCGCGGCAAATGACCCCGATAACTTGCGCAAGTCAAACTTCTTCTCAGGTGCGCTCATCTTTACGCAGCGGCCAACGGAGAGGTTCGGATATAGCATTAGCTATCAAGGTCTGACGACGCACCGTAGTAGTCTTAGCGGCCCTTTGGGAGTTGGATTTCAACCAGTCGGTGGGAGCACGCGTTCGGACTTCGATGGGCGCATTCATGCGTTCAATGCGCATTTCGATGCGCGCGTGGGGCACGTCAACTTCATCACCGGCGGCTACGAGTTTGAAAGCGAGAACTTCAAGAACCCATCATTCCAAGTCAATCCCGCCAACAACTCAACGGTTGATGTGACGGAGAGAAGTCATGCGCTCTTCGTTCAGGATCAACTCCGGTTTCTTGAAGATCGGCTGCAAATCTCAGCCGCTTTTCGCGCGCAGTTCTTCAGATTGCAACAACGGCTGTTCACTCCGACCGCATCCGCACCTTATCGTGGCATCACTTTCCAATCACCGCCGACGGCTTACACAGGCGATGGCTCCATCGCCTACCTCTTCCGCTCGTCGGGCACGAAGGTGCGCGCCCACGTCGGTAACGGCTACCGAGCTCCGTCACTCTTTGAACGCTTTGGCACCTCCTTTGGAAGCTTCGGCTACTCCATTTTCGGCGATCCTCGCCTCCGGCCCGACCGCTCGGTGGCCTTTGATGCGGGCATTGACCAAACACTGTACCGCAATCGCTTGCGTGCCTCGGCGACTTACTTCTACACGCGTCTTCAGGAAGTGATCATCTTCGACTTCTCGGGCGTCATCAATCCGGCAACAGATCCCTTTGGACGCTTTGGTGGGTATCGAAATACAAATGGCGGTATCGCTCGCGGGGTGGAGCTGGGCATGACGGCAACACCGACCCGTACGCTGAATCTCTCCGCCGCCTATACTTATACGAAGGCCCAGCAGCGCACGCCTCAAGTGCCGGGCACAGTTCGTTCGCTCGTGATTCCCAATCATCAATTCTCATTGGTTGCGACCCAGCGCTTCGGTCATCGCTTCCTGATTAATTTTGATCTCTCCGCATCGAGCGATTATCTTGCGGCGATCTTTAACCCGCTGACGTTTGCCAGCCGTGCCTATCGTTTCCGTGGATTAGCCAAGGCCGATCTGGGCGCCAGCTACACACTGCCGCTTAAAGAATCGCGCTCCCTGCGCTTCTTCGGTTATGTGGACAATCTATTTGATCGCGAGTATTTCGAAAGCGGCTTTCGCACGCTGGGACGCGTCGGGCGCGCCGGCGCAATGTTTGTCTTTTGAGCGATGGAGGAAAGCGGCAGCACAGGCGAAGTCGTTCCGCTGGTTGAAAATGAGGACTACTACCTGGATCACGGGCTGATGGTTCTCGGGCTGATGGTTCTTACGACCCGTTATCACCTGCGTCGCGGCTATTGTTGCGACCAGGGTTGCCGTAATTGCCCATACGCCGAGACACCAAAGAGAGACAGCCAAAGGGATGCTGACAGCAATGAAGAGACGAAGTAAGGCAGCGGTGTTCGTCGCACTGCTTATCGTATTGAATCTGCTGCTCGGAGGTTGTGGCGGCCAGCAGGCGCAGCAACAGCGAGCGAGCGCGGAGCCACGCCCGCAGCGTATCGTTTCACTCAGTCCCAGCGTGACCGAGATCCTCTACGGCATCGGCGCATGGCCACAAGTCATTGCCGTCTCGCAATACTGCACGTACCCAGATGACGTCAAGAACAAGCCGCGCGTTAACGGTTGGGACAAGACGAATCTGGAGCAAGTGATGGCTCTTAAACCAGACTTCGTAATCGGAGTTGATGCGCAAGAACCGTTTCTGCGAGATAAGCTGAACGGGCTTGGAGTGCGAGCTCTCTTCCTGAAGAGCCAAACTCTGGCTGACATTTTAGCGTCAATCGGAGAGATCGGTCGCGCGACCAGCCATGGACAAGAAGCTACAGATCTTTCTGCCAAAACCCAGGGCGAAATCGATGCGGTGCGAATGGCTGTTGCTGACCGCCCGCATCCGCGCGTGCTGTGCGTAGTCGACCGGGTTCCGGGTACGATCCGTGACCTTTACACAGCGACGCGCGGAAGTTATCTCGACGAACTCATAAATATAGCCGGCGGTGAATCAATCGCCCCGCAAGCTGAACATGGCTACGGCAAGATTACGAAGGAGGCAGTGCTCACCCTAAACCCTGAAGTGATCATTGACATGGTCCAAGGCTCGAAGGGGAATTTCGGCGAAGACCCGGTAGCCGTGTGGAGTGACCTTGGAGAAATACGCGCCGTGCGCGATAAGAGGATCTACTCGATGACTGATCCATCGGTAATTCATCCCAGCCAGTTCGTCGGACCTACTGCGCAAGTGTTCGCGCGGGCGCTCCACCCGGAGAGTTTTCGCTGATGAAAAGTGATCCTTCTACAACGAGGGCCACTCAGATTACTGGTCGCGATGCATTAGCCAATGCTGACGGACCGCTTATCCAAGCGCAACATCTGAGCTTCGCGTACTCATCCTTACCTGCGGTCGCTGATGTTTCTCTAGAGCTACCGCGGGGTGCGATGGGTGCGCTTATCGGCGCAAACGGTTCTGGCAAGTCAACGCTGATTCGGTTGCTCGCCGGGCTACTTAAACCCGACAGCGGAGAAATGATCTTCAATGACGCGCCGCTCTCAACTCTTGACGGGCGGGAGCGGGCAAAACGAATCGCGTATGTACCGCAATCGACTGCCACGGTCTTTCCTTTCACGGTGCTTGAGGTGGTTTTAACGGGCCGGAGCCCGTACAGCGGCCGCTTTCGCTTTGAGAGCGCACAGGATGAACAAATCGCATTGGCAGCTCTGGACGCGCTTGATGCCGTACACCTCGCCGCGCGTCACATTACGGAGTTGTCGGGTGGCGAGCGCCAACTGGTTACGGTCGCTCGCGCTCTGGCTCAGGAACCGGAATTGATGTTGCTCGATGAGCCGGCGAGCGCGCTTGATCTGAAGCATCGAACGCAACTGGCGCGTGCGCTGCGCCGGTTGAGAGATGAGCGGGGCATTGCCCTACTTATGATCACACATGATTTGATGCTGCTCGATTCCGCTGCGGACTTAATCTTTGCCATGAAATGCGGGCGCATCGTTGCGAGCGGTCCGCCCGAAGCGGTACTTACCGACAAAGTTCTTGGAGAAGTCTATGATGCGCCCGTGCGGACGATGCGCAGCGACTGGCGCACTTTTGTCTGGTCCGAATTGTGATGCCTTCATTCGCAAACAAAGGTCTAAACGAATCCGATACCGTCGAGCTAAACGGAGCGGAGCGCCACGCTACAGTCGCCAACCCGCGTCAAAGCAACCGGGCGCGCGTGGGAGTCCGGTTGCGGGTTGCGCTGCCTCTCTTAATTATCTTTCTTATCATCGCGCTCTTGATCAGTCTTTATGTCGGCTACCAGCCACTTGATCTAGCGGCCCTCAGAAGTGATCCGATTGCGCGCGCCGTCTTCCTCCGCCTGCGCCTACCGAGGGTCGTAATGGCAGGCCTGGTCGGCGCGTCGCTGGCGATGGTTGGAGCCGCACTGCAAGCGCTCTTTCGCAATCCTCTTGCCGATCCTTTCACGCTTGGCGTCTCGGGCGGGGCAGCGTTGGGCGCAAGTGTTGCGATCGCTCTCGGCCTTGGACTTAGTTTCGCGGGCGTGCCGCTGATCTTCATTGCGGCCTTTACCGGTGCCGGCCTCGCAGTTTTTCTGGTCTATCGGCTGGCTCATTCAGGAGGCGGCGTGATGTTGCCCGGCGCCTTGCTCCTGGCCGGTGTCGTGTTGAATCTTTGCGCTTCCGCCGGGGTTCTCGTGATTCAGTATCTTGCTTCGTACGGTCGTGCTTTGCAGATTCTCCGGTGGTTGATCGGCAGCCTCGATGTGGTCGGCTTCGACCTGATTTGGAAGATGCTCATCTTCCTGATTCCAGGCTGGCTAGTTCTGGTCGCAAATGCGCGAGACTTACATCTTTTGGCGACGGGCCAAGAGTCGGCGGCGAGCCTTGGCGTGGACGTGCGACGCACGGAGCGAATGGTCTTTATAGCCAGTTCCTTGATTGTGGCGGTGACTGTTTCGGTTGGCGGCGCGATCGGTTTCGTTGGGCTCATCGTGCCGCACGCGGCGCGACTTCTTTTCGGTCAGGATGTGCGGGTGTTGCTGCCGGCCTCGTTTCTTTTGGGCGCAGCCTTTCTGATACTCGCTGACACTCTGGCACGGGTGGCGATCTCGCCGGGCGAACTGCCTGTTGGAGCGATCACCGCATTGCTGGGCGGCCCGGTGTTTCTCTTGTTACTAAGAAAACAGCAACGCTACTCGGCAATGTAATGCGCACACGGATGATGAGGGCCAACGCAAGCATGGATGAATACGAACATCGATTCAGCGAGAAAGAACGTCGCGGACTCTATCGCGCGATCTACGAGCGGCGAGATGTGCGCTCATTTTTTAAGCCCGATGACATATCGGACGATGTGCTCGCGCGCCTTCTCGACGCGGCGCACCACGCCCCTTCGGTCGGGCTTATGCAGCCGTGGGGTTTCATCGTCATCCGCGACAGACAAGTCCGCCAAACCGTTTACGAGATCTTCGATTGCGCTAGCCGCGCGGCAGCTCAAATCTATACGGCTGATCGTCGCGCTATGTACGACACCCTGAAGCTGGCGGGCATACGTGAAGCTGCCATCAATCTGTGTGTGACCTGCGATGAAGCGACCGTGCGCGGACACGGACTGGGACGGCAGACGATGCGTGAGACTGCGCTCTACTCGACTGTTTGCGCTGTTCAGAACCTCTGGCTGGCGGCACGAGCCGAGGACGTTGGCGTTGGCTGGGTCAGTATTCTTGACGTTGACGAACTACGCGCGACGCTCGGCATTCCGGAAGTCGTCGTGCCCGTCGCTTATCTCTGTCTGGGCTACGTCACGGAGTTCGGCACCGAGCCAGACTTGGAAATCAAAGGTTGGGAGCAACGCTCGCCGCTCGCGGGTCTGTTTCACTTCGAACGCTACGGCGCAACTGACGAAGGCCGCGCCGGAGAGTTGCTGCGTTGCCTCAGCTCGAAACGACAAGTCGAGAATAAGTCATGAAGGCGCGGGCGTTGATGGTGTTAGGCACGGCTTCTGACGCGGGCAAATCGCTCACGGTTGCGGCTCTCTGTCGCATCCTGCGGCAGGATGGTTACGACGTTGCTCCATTCAAAGCGCAGAACATGGCCCTGAATTCTTTCGCTACTCGCGAGGGTCACGAGATCGGGCGGGCACAAGCGATGCAGGCCGAGGCGGCCAGCGTCGAGCCGCACGTTGATATGAATCCTATCTTGCTCAAACCAACTTCCGATGTGGGTTCTCAGGTCATCATCGATGGCAAGGTCTTGGGCAACTATTGCGGCGTTGATTACTATGGTCTTAAGCCGCAACTCCTCGAAGCGGCCAGCGCGGCCTATCGCCGTTTGGCGGCGCAGCACGAGATAGTGGTTTTGGAGGGCGCCGGCTCTCCAGTCGAGATGAATCTTAAGGACCGCGACGTGGTGAATGTGAAGATGGCGGAGATCGCGGACGCGGCGTGCCTGTTGGTGACGGACATCGACCGGGGAGGAGTGTTCGCGTCGCTCGTCGGTACTTACGCTCTGCTGGAGCCGCAAGAGCGCAGTCGCTTCTGTGGTTTTCTCATCAACAAGTTTCGCGGCGACGTGAGGCTTTTCACGCCAGGCATTAGTTATCTTGAGGAGCGCCTATCCCAGACATGTCTCGGGATCATTCCGTATCTGCAGGATCACGGTATTGACGATGAAGATAGTGTTTCGCTCGAACGCCGGGCAGTGCGGCCTCCGTTCGATCGCAAAGACTGTTTGTGCGTGTGTGTAGTCGGCCTTCCTTACCTTTCCAACTTCACGGATTTTACCGCGCTGGAGAACGTACTCGGCGTAGTTGTCTATTACACGCGGCGACCTGAAGAAGCGGGCGCCGCTGATGTGCTGATTTTGCCCGGCAGTAAGAACACGATCGCCGATCTGCTTTGGCTCAGGAAGAACGGATGGGAGCCTGTTATTGAATCGCACGCGGCTGCCGGCAAGCCGCTCGTGGGGATTTGCGGAGGCTTCCAAATGCTGGGGCGCGATATACGCGACCCTCATCGCACGGAGAGTGACATCGAATTCGTGCCAGGTTTGAACCTCTTGGATTTTACCACCGTGCTGGAACGTGAAAAGGTCACTCGTCAAGCGACGGCGCGGTTTGCTAAACCGAATTACCTTGGCAGCGGTTATGCCGATCCTCAATTCAGCGGCTATGAGATTCACTTGGGCGAAACGCTGTTAGGAAATGGAACTCAACCGCTCTTTCAACTGCAGCGATTGGGTGATGCAGAAAGCCACCATGACGGTGCAATCAGCGCTGACGGTCGTGTACTTGGGACCTACTTGCACGGGCTTTTCGACTCGGGCGAAGGCCTCGCGCTATTGCTAAGCCACTGGCGGAAGATTTGCGGAAAGCAGCAGGCGGCATCGCGCATCATTGATCCAGTGGCCGAACGCGAGAAGCGTTACGATGCGCTGGCGGAGCACTACCGGAGCAATCTGAAGATGGATGTTATTTACCGTGCACTCGATGGGCAAAGATGATCTCTCCCGCATCGCTAGCGCTGGCTTACGCGTTGGATTGGTTAATCGGCGATCCCTTGTGGCTGCCACATCCGGTGCGCTGGATGGGACTGATAATAAGAGTCGGCGAAAGACCTCTGCGAAGATTTGCGCACACGCCGCGCGGCGAGTTCGTTGCCGGATTGCTGTTAACCATCGTAGTAGTCGGGGTGTTCGGCGCGGGCAGTTGGAGGTTGCTCCTTTGGTTGCGAGGTTGGAATGAGACAGTCGCTTTTGCCGTCTCGGCCTATCTAGCTGCATCCACTCTCGCCACACGTTCACTGTTTGATGAGGCGAGCGCGGTGAGACGTTTTCTCGTGAACGGTGATCTGTTTTGTGCCCGGCAACAAGTCGCGCGCATCGTCGGGCGCGACACGCACAACTTAGATGAATCGGAGGTGACGCGAGCGGCGATTGAAACGCTGGCCGAGAGCGCGTCAGACGGCATAGTCGCTCCGATGTTTTATCTGGCAATCGGCGGCGTACCTGCGGCCATGGCTTATAAAGCGATAAACACGCTCGACTCGATGATCGGACATCGAGGCAAACAATACGAATTCTTTGGCAAGTGCGCCGCGCGACTGGATGACGCTGCGAGTTTCATTCCAGCGCGTGTGACTGCGATGTTGTTCGTGTCCGCCGCGTGGACGCTACATCTCGACTGGCGCGGCGTGGGGGCGATCATGCGGCGCGATGGTGCGAAGCATCGGAGCCCTAACGCCGGGCGACCCGAAGCGGCGATGGCTGGTGCGTTAGGTGTTCGACTCGGCGGTACGAACTTCTACGACGGCGAGGCGCACGAGGGCCAATATTTGGGTGACGCGCATACGCCCCTTGACCGTCGGGCCCTGCGGAGCGCTTTGCGCGTGACGGTCTATGTTTCACTCTTGATGTTTGCGCTCTGTCTGTCAGTGGGCGTGCTGGTCTCTGGCTGGTGAAGAGCCGTATTGATCGGACTGAGTTCATGACGAATAAGCAGAGCAATTCCGACACGGTCCCCTTGCCGCCGCGCTTGCCGCGGAACGAAGCAGAACCAAGCGGACTATCATTCTGCTGGGAAATCGTAAACAGACTGAACTCAACTCAGGCGTGCGGCGGGAACTGGAAAGTTTGATAGGAGTCTATCAACGCTCAAAGAAGCTGCTCTCTGGAACCGTGTGTTGCGCCAAGCCTGCCAAAGGACAAATGAAAGAGTGCGATGAGTTGCGGAGCGATGAATCAGAGATCTAACCAGGCCGAGTCGATTCGAGGCGCGCACGGCGGAAGAGTTTACGAAGCCGCTCGGCGTTGGGGAATCGATCCCGGCGAGGTCATCGATTTCAGCGCTAACATTAATCCGCTTGGACCACCGCGAGGAGTTCTGGCAGCGATCGAAACCAGCCTTGGACCGGTGAGCCTCCGAGCCTATCCCGACGCCCACGCCTTCGTCCGAACGCTGGCCGACAAACACGGCCTCATGCCGCATGAGATTGTCGTTGGCAGCGGGGCATCGGCACTAATCTTTGCCGTGCTCCGCGCCATCCTTCCGAAAAGAGTACTTGTGCTGGAGCCTGCCTTCGCTGAATACTCGCGCGCCTGCGCCGCAGTGAAAGCGGAAGTAACCACCTGTCCGCTGACTGAAGAGGACGGCTTCACGCCCAATTTTCCAAGCCTCGTCCGCGCTGTCAAAGAACACCTGTTCGATCTGGTGATCCTAAATTCGCCCCACAACCCGACCGGGATCTTGTACTCGAGAGAAAAGCTTCTATCGCTGATTGAGGCGGCGGCAGCGCACAACGTCACGGTGCTAATCGATGAAGCGTTCATCGACTATGCGCCGCAGACCAGCCTGCTTTCCTTGGCGGCAACGAAACCGCACCATGTCGTACTCCGTTCGCTAACAAAGTTTTATGCGATGCCCGGTCTTCGCGTTGGCTATGGTGTGGGCAACGCGAAGTTGGCCGCTAATCACAGAGCAGATCGATCCATGGTCAGTCTCAACCGTCGCGCTGGAAGCCGGAAGGGTTGCTTTACTCGAAGATGAGTTCGGTGCGGAATCCCGCCGCGCTAACGTGCAGGCCCGCGAGGAATTCGCGAATGCGCTGCGTGGTGTCGGGCTAAAGGTCTTTCCTTCTGATGCTAACTTCCTGCTCGCGCGAATGCCTCACGGTTCAGGCGAAGACTTACAACGTTGGCTGGACTCAGAGCGCATTCTGATCAGACGGTGCGATTCCTTTTGCGGACTCGGGAATGCATACATCCGTTTGGCTGTGCGCTCGTGCGCCGACAACGTGCGACTGGTTTCCCTGATTGAAGAATGGTTCAAAGGAAAACAGGAATGAATTTGCTGTTGGTTTCTTTCTGAAGGAGGGTGAGCGATGAGCGTGCAACCAAAACCGATGAAACATTGCAAACGAGTGGGGACAAGAAGATGACGCTGCTCAAGCGAATTGGTCTGATGTTGCCTGCGTTCCGCAAGACCAAGGCGTGCGAAGCCTGCGGAGAGTCGTTCGCCTGCGAGATTTCACTCGGCAAGGGTTGCTGGTGTGGGGAAGTCAAATTGAGTGAGGACACTCGTCAGGAGTTGCGCGCAAAGTACAGAGACTGTTTGTGCCGCGCCTGTCTGGAAAAGGCCAAAGCCAAGAACTCAAAGTCGGAGGCGCAAAGCGAACGCTGATGATTGACCACTTAACTTCCTACCCACGCCGCATCATTTGTCTCACTGAGGAGACGACCGAGACCCTTTACCTGCTCGGTGAACAGGAACGTATTGTCGGCTTGTCGGGCTACACTGTGCGACCACCGGAGGCGCGCCAAAAGCCGAAAGTCTCTGCGTTCATCAATGCCAAGTTCGATAAGATTCTCGCGTTGGAGCCAGACCTTGTTTTCGCGTTCTCGGATCTACAGGCCGATATTGCAGCGGAACTGATTCGGCGCGGCGTGACCGTCTTGACCTTTAATCAGCGCAGCGTCACGGAAATTCTGGAAATGATTTTGACCGTGGGGCGGATCGTCGGCTGTGAAGAAAAGGCCCGGAACCTAGTCTTGAGCTTGCAAGCTGAGCTGGATGCCATTCGCGAGTCTGCCGCGCGTTTCGTTCATCGTCCGCGTGTCCTTTTCGAAGAGTGGTACGAGCCGCTCATCTCCGGCATTCGCTGGGTTGACGAATTGATTGAAGCTGCGGGCGGCGAATGCGTCTTTCCCGAGCTGCGTAAACACCAGGCTGCGAAGGATAGGATCGTCAATCCTGTCGACGTGATTGGGCGCGATCCCGAAGTCATCATCGGTTCGTGGTGTGGTCGTGCGGTGAAGAAGGAATGGATTCGCAAGCGCGACGGTTGGGATCGCATCAGTGCCATCCGGAACGATCAGATCTACGAAGTGAAATCGGCATTTATCCTTCAGCCAGGCCCAGCGGCGTTGACGGAAGGGTTGCGCCAATTGCACGCGATACTCGCTCATGCAATGAATCAGCGGATTGATCAAGCCTTGCTGCCGAAAGAAAAAAATGGATCCGGCGCTGGGCCTGCCACGCGTGCATAAACAAGTGGAGGATGCCGTTTCGTACTGATTAACAGGATCGATGTCTCAGACTCTTGACACGAGTAGTCAACTAATCCTGCTGCTGGGTGGAGCGCGAGCTGGCAAAAGCGCGCACGCGTCACGGCTAGCAGATGTGCGCCACCGTAGCTCTGGAGTGAAGGTTTGCTTCATCGCCACTGCCCAGCCTTTAGATGAAGACATGACGGAGCGGATAACGCGCCACCGCGAGCAGAGGCCTTCCGATTGGCAGACGATCGAAGAGCCTTACCAGATCGATGACGCGCTGCGGCGCGCAGGTGAAGCCGGAGTCGTTATCGTCGATTGCCTAACGCTGTTCGTTTCCAACTGGCTAGTGCGATACGAAGACGAGCATGAGTGCGAGCAGTTCGTGCGGCGAATCACTCGCGACTTCCTAGAAATGGCGCGATCCCGGCAGCAAACCATTATTTGCGTGTCAAACGAAGCGGGACTGGGTGTCGTGCCGGAAACGCGACTCGGACGAGTGTTCCGAGACTTGCTCGGACGTGTGAATCAGGATTTTGCTGAGACAGCCGATGAGGTTTATCTGCTAGTTGCCGGATTACCTTTGCAGTTAAAGCGAACTCCTTGAAACAAACAATGGACAACTCTTCTTCGCTCATCAAACAAGTCTGCGATCAGATTGAACCAATCGATCGATCGTGGCTGAACGCAGCTCGCGAACGACAACTAACACTGACCAAACCACCGGGCAGCCTGGGCCGTCTCGAAGAGATCGCTAACCGCCTGGCCGCGATTCAGCGGACCGTCACCCCATGCGTCACGGACAAGCGCATCTACGTCGTCGCGGGAGATCACGGTGTCACGGCCGAAGGGGTCAGTGCCTATCCGCGGGAAGTCACGGCGCAGATGGTAAACAACTTCCTGCGCGGTGGCGCGGCCATCAATGTATTGGCCCGCGCCGGCGGAATCGAAGTGAAGGTCGTAGATGCCGGCGTCGATGCAGATCTTTCAGATCGCAAGGAGTTGATTCATGCAAAGGCAATGCGTGCCACGGCTAACTTTGCGGTTGGTCCAGCGATGACGCGCGGAGACGCGGAACGATGTGTCGCGGCGGGCATCGAACTGGCTCGCGCCGCTGCCAATGATGGAATCGACCTGCTTGGTATTGGTGAGATGGGAATAGGAAACACCACAACGGCGAGCACAATCACCGCCGTTCTGCTCGGTCTTGATCCTGAAACCGTAACTGGCAGGGGAACGGGCATAGATGATGAGGGTCTAGCGCGCAAGATCGCGGTCATTCGTCGAGCTGTCGAAATCAACAAGCCTGATGCAAGCAATGCCACGGATATACTTGCGAAGGTCGGCGGCGCGGAAATTGGCATGATGGCTGGAATCGTGCTTGGTGCGGCAGCGAATCATTTGCCGGTCGTCGCTGATGGTTTCATCAGCACGACGGCGGCGGCGCTGGCTCTTACATTCCAACCGAATGCGCGCGACTATTTATTCAATGGACATCGATCGGCCGAGCGCGGGCATGCGGCTTTAATTGACTTCATCGGCGAGCAATCATTACTCGATCTCTCCATGAGGCTGGGCGAGGGTACCGGCGCGGCCTTAGCGATGAACGTCATTGAAGCAGCGGCAAAGCTGCTTAGTGAGATGGCAACTTTCGGAGATGCGGGTGTCAGCAACAAAGAGTGAAAATCAGCGCTTCAGATGATTCGTCGTTTCCTTATTGCTGTTCAGTTCCTGACTCGACTGCCCGTCCCGCGAGTTCGCCACAATTCTGAAGCAGAACTCGGTAGGGCGGCGGCGTTCTTTCCCCTGGTCGGCGTGATCGTCGGCGGCGGAGCAGCGCTGGTTTTTGCGCTGCTGCAACGCCTGCTGGCAGTGCCGGCGTCGGTGCTATGCGCGATCGTCTTCGCAGCATTCATCACTAATGGGTTTCATGAGGACGGATTGGCCGACACGTTTGATGGATTTGGCGGGGGCTGGACCAAAGATCGCGCACTGGAAATCATGCGCGACAGCCGCATCGGAACCTACGGCACCCTGGCGCTGATCTTTCTTATCCTCGGAAAGCTCAACCTTCTTTCGTCGCTGCCGCAAAGGCAAATCTGGCGCTGGATGATCGTCGCGCACGCGGCTGCCCGTTGGACGATCCTTCCCCTATGCGCATGGTTGCCCTACGCGCGCGCCGAAGGACAAGGGAAACTCGTAGCAAAGCAGGTGGGCACGCTTGAAATTGTACTTGGGACGGTCACACTGCTCGTGGTCCTTCTCTTACTCCCTTGGCAGGCGGCGCTGGTCGCATTTCTCACGACGGCTCTGGTGACTTTCCTTAGCGCGTTATACTTTCGCGCGCGACTCCAGGGCATCACGGGCGATTGCTTAGGCGCGGCGAACCAACTCACCGAAGTTGGTTTGTACCTGACGGCGGTGATCCTGTTGCGATTTGATCTTCTTCGATGAATGAAGCGAACACCCAAGAACAACTGCGCCTATACCTGATTCGACACGGCGAAGTAGCAGGAGCGGTGGCCGGAAGACTTCTCGGTCGCACGGATGCGCCCTTGTCCGCGCGCGGACTCGATCAGTCGCATCAATTAGCGGAAAAGCTCTCCGCTGCGCAACTCTGCGCGATTTATTCAAGTGACCTACGGCGAGCGAGACTAACTGCTGAGACGATTGGCAGACACCACCGATTGAAAATTCAACAAAGCTCCGCGTGGCGGGAGATCGACATGGGTGAGTGGGAAGGTCGCACGCTGGCCGCGTTGCACCAAAATCGCCGACCTGGCCGATCACGAAGCCAGCAATGCCTGGGATCTAAAGGGAGGACGACACTGTCCGTCTTACGTTAAGGGCTGGGATCCGACTCGCCGGGCAGAAGTCGAGCGGATTTACTACGCCGGCGGCGCTGCAAACGTCTGGGGTCCTTACACAATCGGCTACCTCGAATGGAATGGAACCAAATGGGTAGATCAATCCGCACCAGTGTTTGTGGCCAACGAAGAGTGGGAGCACGGCAGCGTCTATGAACCTAACCTGATCTATAACGACGGCAAGTGGAAGATGTGGTACGTCGCCGGTTCCAACCAGGAGGACTATTTTTGTCCAGGGCTACTCCGAAAGCGTCGATGGCCGCACGAACTGGACCAAACATCAGATTGTTTTTCCCGCGGAAGAAAAGGTTTTCGATTTCTGCGTGATCAAGACAAAGCAGGGCTACGAGGCGGTCTTCTCTCGGGTGTTTCTGGGTAAGGGTGTGCCGCTGGCCACGACTGGTCTGTGGTGGTGTCAGGCCAAATCTCCCACGGCCAAAATCTCAGATTGGAGCAAGCCCGTGCAGATCATGGGTATGTCGGACAGTCCCTGGCACCTCGGCGGCCCATGGAAGCCTTCGCTCCAATATGGTGAGACGGATCCGAACAGGATGTTTGTGTTCTTCGACGGTCTGTATCCGAGGAAGGACCTTGCGCCCTTCCCCTACGTGTTCACGCTCGGCTGCATGGAAGTGACGCGGCCATAGCGAACACTGATAGCACGGGACGGCTAAACCGCATCGCAATCAACGGCTGCGCATTCTGTCTCGACATGGCCGGGCCTTTTGCCGTATTGCATCTCGGCAAGGATGTTGCATTGATGCAACAGCATAAGCTAGACTCCGGCTGCATGGCGGTTTGCATCGTTTCGTTTTTGGATACCGATGGTTTACGACACGCAGTTGAGGTCGAGGCAGAGAGTCTCTATGAGGCTGCAGCGTTGGCAGTGCGGACCTTCAGACAGCATGACTGCTCACCTGGAGAGCTCAGTGAACTTGAAGTGGAGATACGAAGTTCCATCACTCATACCGTTACCTTGAAAAAGATCCACTCGTGGCTGCAGGCCGGCGCAAGGACTCCTAAAGAGGCAGTGATAAAGGACCGACTGCGAGCTCTTCTGTAAGGGAGTTTGGTTAGCGATTTGTACATCGCAGTAGTGCTTGGTAGAATTGGCGCAACCAGGCGAGCGCTGAACGTGCTCGCTCAGCGATTGCCGGGGTGAGGACGGTGATCGCCACTCATGACGAAAGTTATGAGAAGAAGCGGCGAGGAATCTTCCAAAAGTTTTCTTGCCGCTTTTTCTATTGTCGTTGAAGCCGGCGCGAAAAGTTTGCTGGATTTGTAGCAAGTCAATCTCTGCAGTATCTTTTCGATTCATGTGCGGCCGCTTCACACTAAAGTCCCCTGGTAGAACCAAGTTTGCTCGTCTTTATCCGTCGATCTTCCACCGCTGCTTCCTCGTTACAACATTGCCCCCAGTCAAAGCGTATTGGCGATTATTCAAGGCGCTGAGGAGCCGGAGGCCGTACTCTTTAAATGGGGGCTTATTCCATCGTGGAGCAAAGAAGCAAAGGGATTCATCAACGCTCGCGCTGAGACACTAGAAGAGAAGCCAAGCTTCAAAGAGTCTTTTCAACGACGAAGATGTCTGATCCCCGCGGATGGGTTTTATGAATTTATGTAGACACTTCCCGTCTCTCCTAGCAGGACCATGTAAGGAGGCCGTCAACGAAGCAATGAGTTTAATGCTTTGTTGAGTACCGAGGTGATGATCAGGGCAGAGCCAGCGGTTCTGCCCCGCTTCGTACACTCACCGACTACGGCGCTCGGGTTGCTCTCCAGCGTTGCCCTATCCTCCGCGCGGCGGCGAAGACTCTATCACACGAGTCAACCTTGGAATGGTGGATCTTTACTCGCGCTTCGGTGTTGGGATACCCAGGTGCCGAGCCGGCGAAAAGGGACTCAGCCGTCGTGGTTCTTCCAACTCGTCCACCCGCCCGCGTCCGTCCACGTCATTTGTGCTAGGCCGTAAGCGTGGCCGCGCACGAACACGTCGATCCGGTTGTCGCCCCGCTCACGGCCCCTGGCCCTGAAGTTAGGCGCCCGCCAAGATTGTCCCAGTCGCCCCACTCCTTGTCCTCGCTCCAGCGTTTGTGGGCAAGGCTCCCATCGTGACCGCGCACAAAGACGTCGAGACGCTTCGGGCCCTCACTTCGGCACTCACGGTGGCCTCATGGGGCCGGCCGCCGAGATTGTTCCAGTCGCCCCACCCCATTTTATCGCTCCAGCGCTTGTGCGCCAGTTGCCCATCGTGGCCGCGCGCGACCACATCGATGCGGTTTTCGCCCCGGCTGACGGCTGTGGGCGCTGAGGTCAGGCGACCGCCGAGATCGCGCCACTCGCTCCAATCGTCCGTATCGGTCCAGCGCTTGTGGGCAAGCTGCCCCTCGTGGCCGCGGACGAACAGGTCCAGCCGGTTGGGCCCCCACGAAGCGACCGTGGGCGCAGAGGTGAGCCGCCCGCCGAGGTTGCGCCACTCGCTACAACCAACGGCGCCAGCCCACCTTCTGTGCGCCAGTTGCCCGTCGTGGCCGCGCACGAAGACGTCAGGCGTTCCGGCCCCCAACTCACCGCCGCAGGCGACGAAGTGAGGCGGCCTGCGCCGAGATCCTCCCACCGGCTCCACGCGCTACCGTTCCACTTGTACATCCATAGGTGGCCGTTCTCGCCACGCGCGAAAACGTCGATGCGGTTGAGTCCGCGCGACGCGACAGCGGGCGCCACGTCGAACGGGTCGCCGCCGGAACCGAACGGGCTGTAGGGATAGCGCGAGATCACGTCCGCGGGCGCGGGGACCGCGAGAGTCAACTTCGTCCAAGTCTGACCATCGTCCTCGACTGGAAATAGTCCGACAGTCCCACCGGTTGTCCCACCCACGCGCCTGCGAACGTATCGCCCTTCTGCGTCGAGATGGCGAAGTGCAGATGCGGTCCCATATCCGCCGGATCGCCAACGTTGGTGAGGACGTCGCGTGCGGCGAACGTCGGCTGCTGGGCGACCGGAAGTGTATCCGGGTTGGCGTTCAGGCCGGGAAAGTTCTCCCGCACCGAGCCCTTTTTAAGGTGCATGTATACCGCAGGCTCCTCCACCGCGTGGTACACGGAGATGGCGTTCGACCCGTCGTCGGCCTGTTGATCCTCGCATAGTACAGGCGCCCCGGGCGCGGCCGCGATGATGGTGGCGCCCGGCGTATCGCCGTTGATGCGCCCGATGTCCCAAGAGAACGTGACGGTACCGTTATGTGAGCCGGTCGGGTCGTCGTGACCTTGTCCGATGCGCCACCATTCACCCGCGCAGAACGGGAGCGTGGCGGCGACCTTGGAAGGGCGCAAGTCGAACTGCTTCCGATCCGCCGCGCTGTCGCGATTGGCGGAGACATTAACGAAGTACACTGGCACCGGCCTGGCGGCGGCCGGGGTCACAAAGTCCGGAATGTCCGCCGCCGTGGGTAGGTAATGCTCGGGCGGTATTGTCTTTCCGTTTGCGTGAGAATAGCGTTAAGTAACATTATCTCGGCGCACACCTTTCCAAACACAGCCTTGATCACTAACGATGAGAACAGAGGTCGCTCAAGACGCATTCAAGCTTTTCAGAAGATCTGCAGGAGTGAGAGCTGTGGGCTACCCTTTCCCTCGAAGAGATTGAAATTGGCCTCAATTTCCTCGATCACTTTCTGTGAAAACTTCACTGGCGAGACAATAAACTTAGACCGTAAGTATGTAAGGGCGGGGCGTCATTACGTACTCCCGCAAAGTGCAGGTCAGGCAGTTCTTTGAGAATTGCTTGGCGGCGCAGACCGTGCCGGAAAACCTTCCAAAACTTTTGAGCTGTTCTCTCGTTCGGAAGTCCGGGAAAGATCTGCATTAAAGCCCTATTAAACTCGGGCTTGTTCACGCTAAGTTCCTCATGTAATCCAGTCTTCTCTCTAAGGGATCTCTCCAGCAAAGGCAGCGTAATCATTAGAATGGGAACCCCAGCGTCCAGATCGAAAACACAGGCGCGCCCTCAGGTGAAAAGACTCCGGTAGATTCGCCACCGAGCAATGTATCGTGCATCCTGGCCCTTGAATTCCGTTTCAAATTCTACATCGTGTCCGCGCCACGCAGCCCGAACCATGTCCCAATTTAGCTGGATTTCATCGACGTCAATGAGATCGTCGCCTAGATTGAGTGGGATGGCATTGGTAACGTTAATGCCGTCGTTCATCGCTTGCCCTAGCTGACCTACAATCGCCGGACGGTCCGACCCAGATGTCAGGGCTGAGGCAAGCTGAGCCGCCATGATACCGTTCACAGTACCACGCGTTGCGTTGGGATCTGGTTGATCATTCTCTACAAGTCCCGCGATGAGCACTACATCGGCGGGTTTTCTGATACGTTCGCCCTGGATGTTCCCGCTGACAGTACCAACTCCCCAGATCTCAACGTCAAGTGGTTGGTCATCACCGTCATCAATGGTAGTTGGACCGCCCAAACGCGTAACGAACCGCGGCACAGTGGATGAGAGGTCCGCACCGAACAACAGTGCGAAAACGCTATCGGCGTTCGGTATCCCTCCGGTCGTCTTTACACAGTGTAGGTTTGCGAGGACAACATTCAACACTGTGTTACTGTCTGATCGGATGAGTTCCTGTGGACTGAATGGTTGTCCGAGATTCGGTTGCTTTCGACGATGCAGTACCTGCGGCCGATTGCCGCGACCCTGTCGTGAAATATCGAAAGCGATCGGACCGCCGCGCTGGAGATGCTCGCCTTTCGGAACATCAGCCCACTCGCCGCTGCATATGTCTCCCCCCACGGTTCCGTAGAAGAGGTGGCACCAACCTTGTTGTTGATTCTCGCCAAGCCACCACACCGTTGAATCGACTTGTCGAATGTAGAACGAATCTCCGTTCGGGTGGGTCCAGTGCCCGGTGAGATGATCATCCACAAATTTTGCGTCGACTTCTTTGAACAAGATGTCCATGGCAGAGGGCAGATGATCAAGCTTCTTTCGTCGGATCCTTCGCGGACCGAAGGCGTCCCCGGTCTGAGCTGTGACTGTCAGTAGTTGTTCGTCTCGCGAAACCGTACAGTCTATTTCTCCATTGCCTTGATTGTTCCCTTTCGGGAGATCGGCCCATCGGCCATGTACTTTATTTCCCTCGAGCAAGCCGTGAAAGCCGTGCACCCATGCGAGGTTTCTTTCTTCGGAAAGCCACCAAAGATAAGGTCCCCCCATCCGAACATAATAGATCGCGTTCTCGTCTTCCCAAATTCCCGTTAAGTTCATAACTGCCGCCCCCTTCCGTGTAAGTCCTGTGAATTGTCTGTTGGGGAATCTCGCATTGATAAAGCGTGGGGAACCGCTTCTGATCGCCCGAATTCATTAGAATCGGGCTACAGGAGCGGTTTAGGTTTAAGTTTTGTACTTCCAGATCTGGGCTGGAATATGTGAGGTGCTATCCTTTTTATCTGAAAGTTACGATTTTACCGTATCGTTGGTTACTTCTGCGTCAACAATTGTACCTCGTTCTAAAGCCGGTAGTATTGTTATTTTCGAATCGTTCGTATGTGACTAGCAAATGCACCCCGAGCTGCTTGAAAGCCTATATCGGTGATCGGAACTAGAGGCGGAACCGTGCGCTAAGAAAAACGTGCTTGGTAGTCTCTGGTGTAGCTCTGGGTCTGTATATACTTCGTAGCACGAGTTGAGAAAGGTAGACGACGAACGCGTCGTCACTTCGCCATTCCTTTAATACAACACTCCCTCGAACGAATCTCACAATAACGTCAAATCTGCGTCAAATCTGCGTCAAATCTTGAGTCTTAAATCCCAAGGTGATATCTCCTACTGGGACGCCTTGAGCGGTAAGGGTTATCGGCTGCGCATAGGAAGAGAATGTAATCGCGAAGCTCTTCGAGCGAAGCGCTTTGCCAAGACTTGGCGCGTGACCCCAGAAAGTCCAGCCCACGCGCAAAGCACGAACGCATAAGGCTTAATTGTTGCCCGCCTACGATCTGATGCGATCAGATCGCGGAGGAAGAGGTCAACTCCTTCCTCAACCGCGCCAGAGTGATCAGTTATCTTGTGAATAGGAATATCGGAAGGATGCTCGACAACAGAAAACGCCTGTCCACGCACTAATATCATCAGCTCCTGCAGGAGTAGCCGCAGATTCAAGCTTTGACCTGACAGGGGCCTCCGTATTTCCTACGGCGACCACTATACTGTCAAGGTTAGTGCGTTTAATATGCCTTATATGCCGAATGCCGGTAATCCTTCCTGGCGAAACGTACGGCGCATGGCTAAAGGGCGAGTCTGGGACACTACGAGATCTGCTAAGACCTTTTCCAGCGTCTGAGATGACTGGTCATTCCGTGAGCTACGAAGTTAATCACCCGAACATTGATAATGAATCGCTTGTTAGACCTGTCAAGCCCAACTTAGGTGTCACTCGCAGTCTGTTCTGATTTCCGAACCATGAGGTGGTCCACAACCTCGCTCGCCACGGAGACCCCGCCGCAGAAAAATCAATCATTGAATTATGAGATCGCCATAAACCGAAGGCTGACGATTGAGCCGAGACGAGCAACTGTTGAAGGGCTCACTTGAGCTCATCCTATATGAGGTCTCAAGGTTTCGGAGTTCACTGTCTATTTTCCGAGCGACTCGCTGGTTGTGAGAGAAGGCGAGTGTTTTGTAAGTGGCGAGGTCTATGATTGTCCCCATCAAAAATAATCCGCCTGTAAATAGGAAGAGGCAGCCCATTCCCGTTTCGCCTAGCCAGAACCGCTGGAAACCAGGACAGGCCACTAAGCCGATAACCGCAGCCAGCAAGACATTCTGAGGGTCCTTTCTCCTTCTTCGATATTGAATCGTGAATACCTCAGCAAGGTTCGTAGGCATTCCGTCGATCAAGTTCTGAACATAGGACCTTTCCGGTTCCGATAATTCAGGCAAATAGTTCATGATGTTCGTCATGTTTTGACCTCCTTGGAAGGGTGGTGAGAAGTGATAGTTTATCGCCACACAAGTGTGCTGTCCACGCTAAGTTGAGGGAGAAGTTAGGACTGATCGAGTAGGGTGTTCACGTATGCGGCAATTGAAGTTTAAACTTCCGTGAGCCCACATTTATCTCTCAGTATCATCAAGCGACTTTGTAGCGTTGTGCGCGGAATATTCAGTTGGCGTGCGGCCTGGCTGATGTTGCCGTTGGATTCGTTCACAATGCGAATATACTCGTCCAGCTCTTTGCGGGATCGACATTGACACTTGCGTAGCGATAGAACTCTGCTAGGGAGAGAGTCGGTTTGACTCAGGCGGCTTGGCTGATTTGGTAGGGTCGATTGTAGAGCATGCGAAGATTTTGGGTTCTCCTGTATCAGCTCCGAATCATCCACCAGATCTGGACCAGATAGGACGCCCTCATCTCCGACCTTAATGGCTAATCTGTTGATAATATTCTCCAGTTCGCGAACATTCCCGGGCCACGAATGCGTTGTTAGATGACCCAGAACCTCTGAAGAGATGTGATCAGAAATGTGGCATCGATTCCTTTCGTTATATTTGTGAATGAAGTGTTCCGACAGCGATAGGATATCGTCGCGTCGATCGCGCAAGGCTGGTGCATGAATCTGAAGTACGTTGACGCGATAATAAAGGTCGTGACGAAACTTGCCAGCCAAAACATCATCCCTCAAGTCATGATTGGTTGCCACCACTATTCTTGCATGGAGTGCGATTTCTCTTGCTTCCGTCAGACCAACGGGACGTACTTTACGTTCTTCGAGAACCCGCAAGAGCTTCGCTTGCGTCGCCGGCGACATCTCGGCGAATTCGTCTAGAAAGATCGTTCCGTCGCCGGCAGCTTCGAAAAATCCTTTCTTATTGCTAGTCGCGCCGGTGAATGCTCCCTTCACATGGCCAAACAGTTCAGACTCCAACAGCGACTCGGTTAACGCACCGCAGTTGATCGCCAAAAATGGCTGGCTTCGACGTGAGCTGAGATCATGAATTGCGCGCGCGATCAACTCTTTGCCTGTTCCCGATTCTCCGGTAATCAAAACGGTCTCCGTTGACCTCGCAACTGTTCGAATGGCTTTCTTGAGAGTCTGCATGACCGCAGATTCACCGATTAGCTTTGTGTTGAGCTCTCGAAGCTGGGAATCATGACTCTCCTCCGTGGGCCCCAACGACTTAATTGGGACGGTGCGCGAGAGGCTTCGTTCGTAATGCTGAAATGAAGTTGCCTGAGCAGATCTCATTTCCGGCCCTTCAGCGGGCTTAAGACGCCCTAATGGTTGATCCAGTTCCGAACAATTCGCGTCTGTTGCGAAGACAAATGATCGTCTCCTGCGAGTAACTAGAACAGACTGATTACAACAATCGTTGTGCCACTTCGCTTTGCTTAGTTGTGGAACCTTTCGTCGTGGCAAAGGAGCATATTTGAACCTCGTAGGTGCGTATTTGAACCTGTCGGATTCACATACGCATCTCTAACACTAAGCTGCGTTTCATTGTCTGCTGTTATCTGCTGATTCTGATGTGGCACCGTTGTTGCTCCTGCAGCACAGTGTCTGTTTCTGAGCTAATTCATAGGCACCTTATCGCGCTAAGTTATTGAAAAAACTGGCGGAGCTGACTGCACTCGAGCCCGCGACCTCTCGTATGGCTTTACACGGGCGAGTGGGGCAGCGCTTACCAGGGCTTCTGAACCGCGGCTGTGCGCAGGTGCGGATCCAATCACCGGAAAGAAACTTCATGAATCGAAGACAGCTAATTAAACTCAGGGCTCTGGGAAATGCCGTGATGCGGTGGGCGGGCCAGCAATGCTCGTGCAAACGGCTTGCGGTTCAACCAAGCAACTGGTCGCCTGGACGGAGGCTGCGATTCGATACGCTCGAGGCGGACATGGTGGAAGACCAGGCAATCGGCAATGGCAAAGCGGAAAGCTCAAAAGCCGATAACGGAAAAGCTAAACCGCCCCGGCGGCAGGGCGGCGAACGGCGCAGCAACCCATCAAGTGAAAGCGAGGGGAGCAATGGATGAGCAACAACTTAAACGCTATTACACCGACAAGGAATTTTGCGAACTGATGGGCGTGCATCCGCACACCTCAGCCCGCTGGCGTGACCAGCGTTTGATCGGTTTCATTCGCACGCCGACGGGCAAGATCCGTTATCTGCAGCGTCACATTGAAGAATTCGAACACCGCAACGAACGCAAGGCGCGAGGCAAGGCCGCGTGAAAAAGATTTATTCATCTTCCTGCTGCCCTAAAAGCTCTGCGGCTTTCCGCCGCGTCGATTTAGTGACGCCCATATAACGCCAGGTCGTCGACGGTTGTGCATGGCCCATCAACTTTCCCGCTTCTTCCAGACTCATACCACGGCGAATCAGCCGCGTTGTAGCCGTATGGCGGGCATCGTAAAGACGAAATCCGTTAAGCTCAATGCCCTCGAATGTCGCCAGTCGCTTGGCCGTGCCAAACGACCGCTTTGTAGATTTGATCTGTTTCCCCTTGTACGTAAAGGCAAAGTCGTCCGGATTCTTGCCTTCGCAGAGTTTTTGCAGGTTTCTTCTGACGCGAGGCGTCATGTCAAAAGGCCGCTTGATGCGCCTTTTGCCTTTATAGGAAACGACCTTGATGCAATTATCCTCGAAATCTACATCCTCAACTTTGAGATTCGACAACTCGATGGGGCGGCAACCCGTATCAAAAGCGCAAATCAAAATCGGTTTCAGATGCTTGCGCCGCTCGTCCTCATCGCAGGCGGCGAGCAATGCTTCTTCCTGCGCTTTGCTGGCGATCATCTGAGGCTTCTTTTCTTCGCCCGGTTTGATGAGCGGATCGCCGTCGTCGAATGGATTGTGCTTCAGCCACCGTTTTTGCCTGGCGATGCTGAACAGACGTTTGAGTGTTGTCAGTTCATGGTGGACGCTGGAAATTGCCCGCTGCGAGGTTCGCTTTTCTTGTATCTTCGTCCGTCTTCCGTTTTCGTCACGCCGATACATTTCGCGCACGACGGGTGTTCTCATCCTGGCAATTTTGAATTCCTCGAGATCGCCATAGCTAATATCTCGGACAAGGGTGTCAGGCCGGAAATATTCAAGCAGCATCTTTACTTCATGGTGCCTGTTTTTCCACGAGCGCATACCGGCTATCTTCATGCCCTGATCGTCATATTGGGCCTCGATGGCATAGTTCGCTTTGTAATAGTCAATCAGCTGTTTCAGCGTCAGCTTTGCGCCCTCTATCGCCTTGTCGCCGCGATCATCGAGATCGGCCAACATGTCTTTAATGTGTTGATAGGCTTCCTTCTTCGTGCCGCTGATCGACTTCCGTTTTTTGTCCTGGCGTTTTCCGCGCGAATCCGTCCAGCGCACGCGCGCGTAAAGATCGCTCGTCTTCGGATCTCGATACAATGCTCCGCTTCTTTCTCGCGACATTTATTCAACTCTCCTTTCCCGCAGTTTGCGTTCATTGCTCGTTTCGAACGTATTTAGTCAGCTGCCTGATGAGCAGTTTAGTTTCGCGAATCCGTTGGGCATGTTCGATTCGCCTGGCCTCCGCGATCCGCTCGGATTCCTCACTCAACTTGACAGCGCGAGTCAACATTTCATCAGCTATTGAAAACCTCTTTCAGGATTTTACTGCCCCTTTAGCTGCCCCTTTCAATCGGGAGATGATAGTACTTTATGGGATCAGATGGTGCAAGGTGGAATTATCGGCGGCACCCCTAATGCTATGACTCGCAAAGAGATTGGGGCGCTTTTGGCCCTGGTGGGGTTCGGTGGAAAACTGTCGGGCATTCTTCTCCTAAGCGGAAGGTCGCGCGTTGGAATCGCGCCGGGGGCACCACTTTTTGAGTCTCACACACAAAACCACTCGCGTCGGAGCCATCCCGATTGCGAGACCGCCGACAAATACAATTTGCTGATTGCTCAATACCTGCCGCCTCAAAGCTTTCTCCACTGCCGGCGGCCTCGCACACAAGGCCAGGAATCGTGTCATGCGTAACTCGCGCGGCTTCCTTTGGTTCTTATTTCCACCCTCAAGATCTTTTGACCTTCAATTGGGTTCCGAAAGTGCAAGAGCCACGGCCTCGTCCAGTTTCATTCGGCGTCCCTCGGAAAACAGACGGGAAAAGACCTCTTCCGTTAATGCTTCGCGGACGCGCGTTACGGATCTGTCATACAGCAAACGATCGGCTGGTTCAATAAAGAGATTATTGACGGTCCGCTGTGCGTCTGCGGCACCGAGAAGCGTTGCTGCCGCTTGTGGCGACTCTATGGCCCAACATGACCCGGCAATACCTTCCAGACAATAAAGCGTACCGTTCATATCGTCCATGTTCGAAGCAATCGTCAGACCCTCACGGTAATACGAGGCAGCGGTTTTAAGATCATCCTGAGAGAAAGCGGTTGCACCCAGATTTATCAAATTGGTGGTCTGTCTTACGCGGTCGCCCGCCTCGCGGTTAAAGGCGAGCGCCTTCAGATAGAAATCAGCGGCGCGATCGAAGTCCTCCTGCAAGCGCGACAACTCGCCGAGGCCGTTGTAGAGCATTCCGAGTACTTGCTTGTCACCTACCTCGAGCGCGAACTGCAAGCCTTCTTCAAGCAGCGCCCCCGCCTCTGCAAGCTCTCCGTCATCGAGCCGGAGAAAACCGAGCCGTTGCAATGAAAGCGCCGCACTCTTTTTGTCGCCCGTCGAGCGCGCCAGGAGTAACTCCTCTTCGCTGTATGAACGGGCCAGTTCCCTGTTTCCTTTTAGCCGGTTCAACTGCGCGGCGCCCGACAGCATTTTTAGCCGTACCTTATCGTCAGCGGGAGATAAGGACAAAAACAATCCGAGTCGGTCGCAGCCTTCGCCGATGTGTCCGTGAAGCCACCAGAATCTCCAGATGGCGCCTGCCAGTCGCAGTCCGACCGTCGGATCTTTTTCCGCGGCCCACTGAAGAGCGGCTCGCAAGTTGTCGTGATCGCTTTCAAGTTTATTGAGCCAGTCAGCAGATTGAGCGGCCTGCAGTTGCGGTTCAGCGGTTTCGCCAAGTGCGCAGTAGTATTCCGCGTGCAGTCGATCTATATCGTCTTTCTTGCCACTGTCCTTGAGTGCCTCAAGAGCGAATTCGCGGACGACTTCCAACATTTGAAAGCGCGAATCCTCTTCACGCTGTTCCTTTGCTGTAAGAAGGTTGTGTTCTATGAGCGACGTTATGCCGTCCAGAACCGAGAAATGCTCGACGCTCGTCTCAGAGATTGGTCCACAAACAGCTTCCGCCGCTTCAAGCGTAAAGCCAGCGACGAATACCGCCAGGCATGCGAACAACCGTCTTTCATTTTCCTCAAGGAGATTGTAGCTCCATTGAAGTGTCGCGCGCATCGTCTGTTGGCGGACCGGCATGTCCCGCGGGCCGCCAGTAAGCAGGGTCAATTGGTGCTCTAGTCTTCCCAGGATTGTTGCAGGCGACATTAGTCTGATCCGCGCCGCCGCGAGTTCGATCGCCAGTGGCAGGCCGTCGAGCCGACGGCAAATCTCAGCGACAGTCGAAGCATTTTCAACCGTCAAGCCGAACCCTGGCTTTACGTTTCGCGCACGCGCAACAAACAAACGGACCGCTGGATAATCAGATAGCTGTTCAAGTGATTCAGAAGTTTCGATCGAAGGCACAGCAAGAGGGGGCACGACAAATTCGTGGTCCACACTAAGTCTCAAGTGGGCACGACTTGTTACTACGATTTTCAAGCCCGACGCAGCGCTGAGAAGCTCCGAGATTTGCGCAGCGCCCGGAATAAGTTGTTCAAAGTTATCCAGGATCAGAAGCAAATGGCGGCCGTTTAGATGTTCCTTAAGTGTTTCAAGAGCTGGTCTATCACCGCTGATCTTCACGCCTAGCGACGCCGCAATGGCGGACGCGATCAGTTCCGGTTGGCTTACGGCGGCTAGTTCAATAAAGAACACACCATCTGGAAAATGGAGAACGAGCTGTGCCTGCATGGCCTGCGCGAGGGTCGTCTTGCCAACTCCCCCAACGCCCGTTAAGGTCAACAGTCGCACGCCCTCACTCACCAGCAATCTGGTGATTTCGACCAGTTCTTCTTCGCGGCCGATAAATTCCTCTAGACGGGTTGTGATCGTTCCGTCGCTCCATTTCACAGGCGCTGAAAATCGATATCCCCGCCGCCGCAGCGTTTCGATAAAGGGTTTCTTGTCTGCGCGTTCACCAAGTGTTTTGCGCAAAAGATGCAGATACAAGGCCAGGTTAGACTCTTCTACTATCGAATCGTTCCAAATAATTCGCATGAGCTCCTCTTTGTGAACGATCTGCCCATTGCGTTCCACCAACGCCTGCAAAGTTTCGATTGCTTTGGGAGGCAGTGAAACGGGCTCGCCATTTCGATAGAGCATTAAATGCGCAGTATCGAGGCGAAATTGCTCAAATTGGTAGACCTTTTGTGGAATAGGCTCAGTCACACCCGCTCTCTCAGCATTAAAGAAAAACTAAAGTTAAATCCAAAGACGTCGTCAGTCCGATCACCTAAGCTCAGTCCCATGGAGGACAAAAGGGCCGCACTAGCGGCAGGATTAACTGTAAAAACCGGCGATAGTTTAGCTCAGTGTTTCTAAAAAGGGGATTCGCTGCGATCTCTTACGTTAAAGGTAGCTGTTTTCCCCTCTCATCGATTCGTAACCCAAAGGCAAGCAGACAAAAGATATGGCATGCACTCAACATTTAGGGTTTTCTGATCTGCCCAGTATTTACAACATCACGTATCCGGTTGGACCGAACTTGCCCAATGTTCGTGATGATGTGTTGCTGATTCAAACGTTGATGAAGTTCGCGAACTCTACGAGCAAGGGTGAGGACCACGGTTCAGTTGAAGCAAGCTGCACAATAGAGATCGACGGTTGGTTCGGCGAGCAAACCAAACGGATGATCGAAGCATTCGAAGTTTGTGTGCGCGAAAAGCATCTGTGGCTCACTGCAGATGGCGTATTTGAACCGTCATCGAATGACGGCTACACCCCTCAAGGCGTCATCTACAAGATCATTCACCTTAATCGTTTGGCGAAGCAGGCCACGCCGTTCGGAAGTAAATACAACGAAATTCCAACCGACCCGGAAACACATCCGATGCTGCGGAAGTCACTCTTGACGCAGATTTGCTCAGTTTCACTGTGAGCTAAAGCAACATTGAAAAGAGCGTTGAAGGAGCGTCGTAATGAGTAAAGGCGAAAACGTTTCACGATTGTGAGCGAGATTTATGAACTCCCTAAGAATCTTAATCTGGATCGATAGTCGAGATAGCTTAGCGATTGGACCAAGCAGATGGTCTTTGGTTTGTTGGCAAGTGGAGGTGTGCTCAGCGATGAGACATCTAAAGCCTTTTCTCAAAAGACTGTGCCCGGCCGCAGTGGTTCTGCTGTGCTGCGCTATCGGAAGCGCTCAGATGGTGAGGACGCGTAAGCGTTTCGAGCCGGTGACTAAGCATATTGAGCAGCCCACGCCAGCGACTCGCTCTGACGGCGCAATCCAACCACGTGATAACGCGCTTAAGTACACTACCTTCTATAACAATCCTTGCGCCATTATCACGCGCGACGAACTCGAATCCATCCTAAAACGCAACGACAACGACCGCGCGTTGGTTTCGGTGGGTGAGGCTGCCTGGTACGACAACATGACCAAGGTCGGGTGCGGTTACGGTGTGAAGTACGAGCAGCGAATATTCCCGGACGAGTCTTTCGATAATTCTGTAAACGTCTGGATCGACTTCAATAACGAGCATGCCAAACAGGGAAAACTAGTAATCGACACAAACAAAGACCCGTTTAAGTTTCGCCGTTATGCGGACAGTGATTTCGATCTGCAAATCGTCAATGGCGTCGGCGATGAGGCACTTTACGCCCGAGACAAGTCGCGCTTCAAGTATGAGGAACGGCGAGCCGGCACTGCCGGCGCTTCTCCCTATCATTACTACGACAACGGGGACTCTCTCTACGTGCGCGTGAAACAGTCCCTGTTTGGATTCCAAATAAAAAGAATTGTCGCCGGCGGCGCGGATCCCAATAACCTGATTCAGATTGCGCGGAAGGCGTTGGAGAGGGTGCCGTAGTGTGCAATCAGCCCGGAGCAAGTTGCAATCGGAGATGAACATGAGCACGAAACATATCGATCCCATGCGGACAACGCTCTACCTGATTGCCTTCGTTCTTCTGTGGAGTGCCGCCACGGGCGCGCAGGTGGAGGTGCGCCGCAAGCTGCCGGTGGTTTCTGAGGCGAAGCCTGTTGAGCGTACGACGCGGGGCAATACAACCGACATGGTCGCTTACCTTGAAGACGTGAAAGTCTCGTTCAAACGCAGCGCCTTCACGATCACGTTCTACGCCGTGCCGAGCCTGGTTCCAACGGTCGAAATCGGCGCAGTCGCGCCTCGGCAGAAGAACGATCGCTGGGTCTTTCCCGATGGAGAGTCCCGACAGGGCAATGCGTTCGCTTCGCAGAGAACGGGGCCTTTGAGCCGAAAGGTCGGGACCGTCGCAAATACCTTCTACACGTTTGAGTCGACGATGTTCAATATCGGCGCTCTGGAACCGGGCACGAAGTACTACTACATCATCAGCATCCCCGGAGCTAATGGTGCGGGCCAGCACCAAACCACCGGCAGTTTCACAACTCCAAACCGAAATGTGACTGTAGTGTTCGAGGCGGTGAAGATCATCAACGATGGCGACCCCGATCCTCCACGCCCACTTCCTCCGGACTGCGGCGAAATCGCTCTCTGGTTCTGGGCCAACTATGGGCAGCCCCGCGCCAAGTTCATGTCAATTCCAAAACTAGGCCGCGGAGATATCGGAACCTGCAGCGATCATTTGTATGACATCAAGCGGGAATTCTCCCTCTGGAATGCGCCAAATATCCTCACCCTATCGGTTAGCGGGCGAGATGATGATCGAGGTGATTATGCCGGAGCGGACGTCCTTGGTTCCTTTGAGCCGCCGCCGGTTGGCCGGCCCCGCGATACAGGCGACGAGGAGCTGAACGGCGCTAGTGGCGAATTCAATCTGGCGCAAATCGGTGATGGCGAAATAAGACGCTTCACACTGGTTTCGAAGCCCGCCGATGGCGGCAGTTCGGGAGACCTGATGTTCGAAGTCTATGGGTACATCAAGAGGACTTATACGCAGCCGTGAGAGCCGGAGTCGTTTGCACTGACTCAGGGTAATTGTTTGAAGTAAATGCTCGGAAGGAAGGGGAGAAGAGCAGCATGAACAAGAGTAGTTACAAATTATCAATCATCTTCAGCAGCCTGCTGTTGTTGATCTGTTGCATGACGATCACGTATGCCCAGCAGGCGAATCCGAGAAAGGCTGAGACATTCAATCGCACGGTGATCGAGGCTGTGGTCGAGCCGCGTGGGTCGGTCAGCATCAGTATCAAGTACAAAAAAGAGTACGGCTACAAGAGCGATTCAAACGAGGCGGGCCCTACCTCCTGTCAGGTGTTCTCAGTTTTTGCCAGGCAATATCCGTCTGGCCGGCAGGATAGACCTTATCCCGTCACGGCGGAGCCGAAGATGCGTGAATCGGATGGCTACTATGTCTGCGAATACGTGGTCAACGAGCTGCCGCTCAATGTTTCGATTCAAGCTACCGCGAGTCTTGCCGGCGCGCGGGATGAGTTCGCGACCGAAGCTTGGCAGGGTGGGAGCCAATCCCAACCGCCGGCAGGCTGGCGGCGAGTGATCACTTGGAATACGACTACGGTTGTGACGCTGACCAAGGAGAAGCCCACCGCCACCGTCGATTTCGAGATGGTATATTCGCGCCGCGCTCCGCTCGAAAGATGAAGATTATCAGCGAGGCGAACTGAAGCGATGAGAGAACTGAAACGTATGCACATTGCACTTTGGGCGTTCGGCCTGATTCTGATGTTGTGCGCTGTGGCGAGCGCGCAATTAGTAAGACCTCGTAAACCTAACGAGCAAGTGACCAAGCGTGCCGAACCAACCGCGCCATCTCCTGGCGCGGACAAAGGAATCATCATCGTCGGTGGTAAGACGAAGGATGTGATTAAGCAACCAGAGATACCAACAGGCCCACTGGAGACGAGAGACGAGGCGCCGCCGAAGATCACGCCTAACCCGAACCCGGTTTCTTTTACCGTCTCTATTCCCCGGGGCCAGACGGAGCGAACGGTTGAAGTGAGTTGGGATCCACGCCCCGAGCGCTGGTACAGCGAAATTTTTCTATCGATCAATGACGGCGAAGAGACTCAGTTCGCGCGCGGCGATCCGGGCACGAAACCGCTGACGGTCAAGCTGGGCAATAAGTATGCATTCCGAATGGTGGTTTTTTCGGGGGAGAACGGCGAGGACCCGACAACAATTGCGAACCTGACATTGACCGGGGAAGCGGAGTCGTCAAGCGGATCACCTGGTGGCGTCCTCAGCAGCGGAGGCGTCGTCGGGCGCCCTCGCACAGGACGCGATAATTACATCGCTTACATCGAGGACGCGCAAACCGCGCCCACTGCCAGCGCCGTGGCCATCACGTTCTGGGCCTCGGGGGGGCTGACCCCGACGGTCGAGATCGGCACGGCTGCTCCGGTGCAAGCGAGCGGACGCTGGGTCTTTCCCAACGGCCAGTTGACGATACAGGGCACGGCGTTGGCCCCTCAGAGGAGCGGACCTTTAAGCAAAAAGGTCGGCGTCATCGCGAACACGTTCTACAAATTCGACTTGACTCAGCCCAATCTTGGCGCCCTGGAGCTGGGCACGAGTTACTACTACATCATCAGTGTGCAGCCGAATCCAGGCGGTGCCCCAGCGCAAATGACCGGCAGCTTCACCACGCTCTGGCAAAACCTCAAGGTGGTCTTCGAGAGGATTCACATTATAGACGATAGCGATGAACTCAGTGATGGGGACATCAATCATTGGTACTGGGTGAACTACGGGCATTCTTCCGCCAAGGGTTATGTTCGCGGCCCAGAAGATATGGAGAGCGGCAAAACCTACGATGTCAATATCGTATTGAACATCCCGTACGCGCCGAATACCTTGTCGCTGTCGGTCAGCGCTTGGGATGACGACAACATCGAGTCCGCTCATCGCTTCTCGGATATCCCCCCTCCGGGCCGCCCACAAAGTACCCAGTATTTTGATGAGAACGTTGCCAAGGGCGAGTGGGACTTGACCCGATTTCCGACCGCTCAGGGCCAAACTCATCGCCAGGTCTTCAAGTTGGTCTCGATGCCCGGCGGCAAGCTGCAATTCGAGGTCTGCGGCTATTGGGAAGTGGTGCGCCTGAGGAAATGAAAGGTCAGCGCAGTCCCGACGCATCGGGATTGCGGTCCGCTCACCGACACAAATCCAAGCTAACAAATGCTCTGCATGAGGGAGGCGACATGAACAAGAATCAACGCAAACTACACTTCGCTTTTGGCCTGCTGTTGTTGCTCGTCTGCTGCGTTGCTAGCGCGCACGCCCAACCGGCGCGCCGGACACCTCGGTCGTCGCGAGAGCCGGAGCGTCAGGAAAGGCCGCAGCGTCCGCAGACTGAGGGTGCTCAGGTGACATATGACCGGAGCGTCGTCGAACAAGGAATAAAGGCCAACTCCGTCCTCGTGAGAATTCGCTACAAGACGGAGTACGGCTACAAGCACGAGTCAGCTTTCGGCGGGGCCACCGGACCGACATCTTGCGATGCCTTCTCGGTCGTGCTTGCCAAGTCCGCCAGGCCGCTGAGGGAAGGTTACCTCATCGCGACTGTCCGCGACCCGCAAATGACGGAGCAAGACGGCTACTACTACTGCGAGTTTCGCGTCTCCGAGCTGGCGCTCGATCAGGACGTGACAATCAGTACGAGCGTCGATGACCAGGGGCCATGGCTAGGTGGCACTCAGGCGCAGCCTCCCTCAGGCTGGCGGCGCGCCCTTACCGACAACGGTACAAGAACCGTGACCCTGACGCAGAGCGAGCCACGAGCCACCATGAACTTTGAGATGGTGTACGAACCAATGCGCGAGACGGTCGATCCGCGACGGCCTCCCGGCTCTCTCATTATTAAGAAGCCCTGACACTGGGAGAGGGTCGGGGAGAGGGTTTATGGGGTTGTAACGAGTCAATACTTGCATAGGTCTCTTTTGCGTAAGCCCTCTTCCCCCAACCCTCTCCCAGCGGGAGAGGGAGTTTTTCAGCAGCCTTGCTCCCGGAACTGACTCGTTCCGTGCGGTCTCTTCGTTGGAATGCAGGATAGAAGAGAAAAGGAGAAAGCAAATGATTAAGAATCAGAAATTGTCCGTTGTTTTAGCGGCCTGTTGTTGTTGGTTTTCGGTGTTGCGAGCGCTCAAGCTCAGCCGGCGCGCCAAAAAAGGCGCCGATATATTCAAACCGGGTGACTACGTGGCGAAGCCGATGCGAACGCGCAACCAACCGTTTACGAACTTCGCTGCCGAGGCGGTGAGAATGCGTTTCAGCTAGATGATCTCGGAAGCATTGTGATTAGGAAACCGGATGGCGGACACCACACTGCTTATCGCTTCTTCATTGATTTTAAGGGAGGTAATGGTGCAGCGCGTGCCAACGGCAGCGGGCTGCAGCCGGGGACCTGCTCCTGGATTGATCGCGTGCTTTCTGCCTCTGAACCCAGGCGGATTCATTTCGATGCGCATCCTTTGTTGGTAGATATAGGCTGGACTCAGCAACAGGACAAAGGTACCTCGATGAGCAAATACTTCAATGACCCGAGCCACTTCTGGAGCTTCTTTGACTACAACACGGGCAAAGGGTACTTCGACGCCACCAGCCACAAGATCTTGATTGACCCGAGCAAAGTTAGGAGTTGAGGTTTTCCGGAAGCCCTGATCGAACTGGCCTGGTGCGTATGGTCACTTTGAAGAGAAAAGGAGAGGAGAAGGATGATGAACAAGAGATTGAACAAGCGATCCGCCGTCGCGACGACTTTATCTGTAATCCTAATCAGCCTAATCGTGCTGGTCCGCAACCCCGAGGTGTCGGGGCTGGCTGCGGCGACCATCCACGTTGACGCTGCCGACACGACCAGCGATATCGGAGGCTGCGGCAGTCTTGCCAATCCGTGCAACACCATTCAGAACGGCGTGAATAACGCCGCTGCGAACGATACCGTACAGGTCGCTGCCGGAAGCTATACCGAGACCGTGACAGTCAACAAAGAACTCATCGTCCTTGGCGCGCAACAGGGCGTTGACGCGCGCACCCGCGCCGCTGCTCCCGGCGGCGAGTCGGTGGTTAACGGCGCGGGTGGCGGCTTTCACATCACCGCCAGCGACGTGATGATTGACGGATTCACGATCGAGGACGCCGAAGGTCCCGGAATCAGGCTCTCCGGCGATATTGATGATGTTCAGGTGCTCAATAACATCGTGCGCGATAACACTCTGGGGCTGTACTTCAATAGCGGCGGGTTTACGTACGGCGTCCGGTTCAATCTCTTTGAGAACAATAATCGCGCCGGAACCAATAGCGGCCGGGGAATCTATGCGGACGGTGATCCCGGCATTCGCGGCCTCAGCTATGTCGTCATTGACAGTAACAAGTTTACCGGGCACAACGCGGCGGCGATCTTCTTTGAGAATGGGCACCTCAGCGTCAATATCTCGAACAATCAATTCGTTAATGACAGTTTCATCATCCTGGAGCAGGTCACGGGACCGACCATTAAAGGCAACACGATCACCGGCTCGACCAGCGACGCAATCCGCCTGCTCTTCGGCGCGGACGGCGCTCGCATAAGCTGTAACGCGATTACGAACAGTGCAGGCAGCGCGATCAGGGTTGCCGGGATGCCGGGCTTCGGCATCACGAACCTCGCGATCAACGACAACAATGTCCAGGGAAATCTCTTCGGTCTCAAACTCGATCCCGGCACATATAGCCCCTTGGATCCAACTGGCCCTTTGGATGCGACGAACAATTGGTGGGGCAGCGCGAGCGGACCTGATGACGTTCAGGGCGGCAATCCCGGCGGCACGGGCGACAAGATAGATGACCCCGATGAAGTCGTGGATTACACGCCTTTCCGGACGGCGGCGAACGGAGACGCCGACAACGACGGCGAGCTTGATACGTGCGACGCCGACGACGACAACGACTCTGTTCCCGACACTTCAGACAATTGCCCGCTCACACCCAACCCGGGCCAGGAAGATACCGACGGCGATGGAGTGGGCGACGCCTGCGACAACTGCCCGACGACCGTGAACGCCGATCAAGCCGACAGCGACGGCGATGGCCGTGGCGACGCTTGCGACAACTGCCGCTTTACGTCGAATCCGGGCCAGGCGGACCGGGATGGCGACGGCATCGGCGATGCATGCGACCCGCCTGAGAATAAAGACCAATGCAAGAACGAGCAGTGGCGGAATTTTATCTTCCCGCGCCTGTTCAAGGACCAGGGCGACTGTATCCAGTACGTCCTGACAGGTGAGTGAGGGTGACGCTATGAAACATCTCAAAGATTTGAACCTGGTACTTTGCTCGGTGGGCTTGGCTCTGCTTTGCTCGTTTGCCGCAGGTGCGCAGCTAGTCAGACCACGTAAGCCTACCGAACCAGCGATCAAGCAGGAGGAGAAACCTTACAAGCCGGCGCCAACTCGGGCGGAAATCGAGGACATGTCCGAGCCGTTGATACGCAACGTGAGCGTCGGCAGTAACGTGCGCAACGTGACCATCTCGTTTAGCGCGTTTCCGAACACAGTGCCGATTGTCGAGTTAGGTTCCCGCAAACCGATTGTCGGAGCCGACAGGAGATGGGCTTTTCCAACTGGTTCATGGTCGGTAGCGAGACCTGCGGAAGGTGATAAGGCAAACGGTAAGTACCTCGTTGATATGAACCAGGAACTGGAGCCTGGGACTTACTACTACATTATCAATACTCACAGCGACGAAACTCCCAACGCAAAGCACGCACAGACTAGCGGGAGGTTTTTGATACGAAGCGGATTGTACCTGGTCCGTTATAAGGGTTTTATTTGCGACCACACGACAGATGGGCCCGGCTCTGACGAGATCTATGTTGCCGTAACGGGCGTCTCGCCAAGTAATGCTCTTGAGTTCTCGACGACGATGGAACCGCGCTCAGGTGTCCTTGAGGATGTAAGAAGCGGCCGAGTCTATCCTGGTCCAGGCAGAGTTGTTAGTTGGGGAAACGACGATTCGACGCCTGCTTACCTTAGCGTGATGTTGATGGAGCACGACTATGGCGATTCAGACCGTATCAAGCTGGCTCTTGAAACTGCACTTGGACAAGGCATAGCAGCATTGGCCTTCAATGCGCCTCTCACGCAACTAACCGGAGCTCAGTTGGCCCACGCAATGTACGGTGCCTCCATAGCAGCCGCGTCGTCGCTCGATCTCAATGACGATGTAATTGGCGTCGTCACTCGCACGCTTAGCGGAGAGGAGTTGCGTGAGATGGCGAGACGACCTAACGCGGTTGAGAAGGGCATTCAATTCGATTTCTTTACCGAGCACCGTGGCCACGGCGGTGTCTATCGGATCTTTTTCGACGTGATCGAAACGGGAAATTAGCCACGGAAGGAAGGAGAAAGGTGATGCAAAAGAATAAAAAAATGTTTCTTGCCTTGGGAAGTTTATTCGTGCTGTTAGGCGCAACTATGCCGTTACAACCACAAGTACTCAGGAAAAGAAATTTACCTATTACGGCAGACCCGCCTGTGACAACGAGAAAGCCGACTGATCAAGTAACGGCAGCAGACCCGCCCGTGAGAACGCGAACGCCGACTGATCAGGTAACGGCAGAACCGCCGGCGAGAACGAGGAGGCGGACCGATCAGATGATTGCACAGCCAGCAAGCGTGGAACCGGAAACACACATTTTTGAAAAACCGCGGTATATGGATGACCGATTGGACTGGTGTCTGAACCCGGGATTCAACTGCGGCGAACCTGCAGCACGTGCTTTTTGTCATAGACGACGCTATGAAGATGTTAAGGCATTTGAGGCTGAGGTTGTCGGCAGGTCAGCGCAGACACGCCTGATGGCCAATGACGAGGTTTGCAACGCTGATTTCTGCACCGCCTTTGCCTACATCACCTGCTCTGGGCCGATCGGAATGGATAGGGTGTTCGCCAACCCCGAGTGGAAAGGATATCGCCTCGACGTGTGCTTAGTGCCGGGAGGCTACTGCGGCGGCAGACAGGCGGCAGACCGCTTTTGCGCGGCCAATGGCTTTTGGGACTCACTGGATTCGACTCCGGATCGAGAGCCTAGCAAAACGCCGACGCGCTCGGCAGGAACAGGCGAGATCTGTGAAAAGGGCTGCAAGGGCTTTCAGCAAATCATTTGTAGAAATAGATAAAGCGCTGAAACGGTGCACAGCAACCGGAAGGTTGGAGTCTGAACACTCGCCAATTGACGGTAGGAGTCAAGCGATGAACTACATGAAATATCTACGCACAAAATTTTGTCTAATCAGCTTCAGTCTGCTCTGCTCGACGCTCGCCAACGCACAGGCGGTCACGTCGCGCAGGCCTTCCGCTCCAGTAGTCAAATCCACCGAACCAACAAACCGGGCCCCCGCTTCTGACAAGGGCATCATCATAGTCGGCGGTAGGACGAAAGACATGATCAAGAAGCCGAACGTCCCGACGGGCCCGCTGGAGACCAGAGACGAAGCACCGCCAAAGATCACGCCTAATCCGAACGCCGTGTCGTTTCCGATCTATATCCCGAAAGGACAGAACGAGAAGACAGTTGATGTGAGCTTTAACGCACGACCCGACTACTGGTACTGCGAAATGTTTCTTTCGACTAATGGCGGCGAGGAAGGCGAATTCGCGCGCGGCGAGCAAGGCACAAAACCTCTAACGATCAATCTGGGTCAGAAGTACGACTTCAGAATGGTGGTCTATTCGGATGACAAAGGCAGCGACCCAACGACGGTGGCGAAGCTCACCTTGACAGGCCAGCCCAAGCCTGAGACTCCGCCTGCAGGTGGAGGTGGTGGAGGCGGGAATTCGGGCATGGTCGTGTCCAAGAAACCCGGAAGCGTGGTGGATAATGCCATTCAATTCTTTCAGAACTTGCGTGTAAAGCCAGAGCCCGACTCTGCTGTCACCTTTTCATTTGAGACGATGACGCCTTCGGAGTTCTTCGTTGAAGTCAGCAAGCAACGGCCCGACCCGAATGCGCCGGTCAGAGTCCCTGTTGGTCAGCGCCTGGGTGCCGCGTTTCCGCCGAACACGCAATTAGCCTCTTTGACTTTACCTGGTCTAAGTGGCGTTAAGTCGAAGCACGAAGTGACGCTGCGCGGGGCTGCGGGTCAGGTGTTGGAAGCCAATGCCACTTACCACTACGTGATCACCGCCAAGGCGTCAGACGGAAGTTTCTGGCGCTACGGTGGCAGGTTCAGCATGGGAGGCCGAGACGTAAGAATCGTGTGGGAGAAGATCAAGATCATTAACGACAGCGACGACGTCGGCTGCGGCGAAATCGATCTCTGGTTTTGGGCCAACTACGGACAGGCTGGAGGCAAATACCTTGGGCTGGGCCGTTTTAACAACAACACGGCTTGTACCGATAGCGTTTACGAGATCAATCGCGAGCAAACATTAGAGGATGCACCCAATGTCTTGTCTCTTTCGGTAAGCGGCCGCGACGATGATGACAATACTGGTTTGTTTGATGCCAGACTCGGAGCTCAGGTCCGGCCTCCTCTCGATAAGGCCTGGGATGGTGGTATCGGAGAGATGAACGTCGCGGCTAAAGACTTCGACCTCACCGGATTTGAAGTAGGCGCCAGCATACCGTTCAAGCTGACGTCATTGCCAGCCTTCGGCGAACATCACGAAGGTGACCTAATGTTTGAAGTCTGGGGACGCATCGAGATCCTTGCGCCTAGATGAGGACGACCAGTCATCAACTGGAGTTTCTGCACAGACAAAGAGGGGAGCAAATTCACAATGAATTCGATCACAACCCAAAATGAATTGCCGACGCTTGTAATTGCTCGGCTGGCGTGGGCTACCGTCGTCCTGGTTTTCACAGTCCTGGCATTGTCAGTGACTACTCACGGGCAAGAGGCGCCGAGCGTTAGGAGTTTTCCGAACGCGCCTGGCTGGATCACCGTCGTTTGGGAACATTCTGGAAAAGATATCTACAGCTTCGTCGTCGAACGGCAGGGCCCGCCCTACGAACAGAAAGACATCGTCGGTGTCGCAGTACTGAACAGCCCGACCAGACAATTCACTGACATGTTTTTGAACGCCGCGACTGCGTACAACCATCGAGTCTGCGCCGTCTATGACGATCATCGAACATGCTCGGACTGGGTCCGCACAAGCACACTTGCGCTGCCATCGTCAAGCAGATCGCCAGGGGGAACATCTTCACCAGCAGAGCCGAAGCACGAGCTCAGGACACCGGTCCTTACGGCAACCGGCAACCATCCCCTGACGGTTACGCTACATTGGGGCTCAGACTCAGTTGACAATTACACATTGGGCAATGTCCAGCTCTATAGAGACGGTCAGATCACTTTTGACGCCAAAAAATATGGAGGTTTCACCGCGGATTATACAGACAACGGCAAGATGATCGATTCGGGGAACGCGACAGGCCAGGCTCTGCGCCCCAACACTGAGTACACCTACAAAGTTTGCTTCATCGGCTTTGGAGATGCTGATGGTCAAACGAAATGCAGCAACGAAATTACGGCGATGGGCAAGCCGCTCGCGCCTACCGCGCCGATCGATTTGAGGGTCGCAGCGTTGCCGCTGGGTGGTCGTGCCGCCCGCGGTGGGGCCGTGATGTTGCGCCCCAAGCCCAAGGTCAGCGTGACCTGGCAGAACACGGACGTGCCAGGGCAGTTCATGATGATCGAGGCCCTGGACACCCTAGCACCGGGTGACATCATCGCTGGAGGCGCCATACAGACCGCGCCGCGACAGCGATGGATCGAAGCGACGCGGGTGAGCACCAAGGATGATCCGACAGCTCTCACCATAGACCGCCCCGTGTCTCTCATCACTACCAACGCCGGCCTGACTACATACCGTGTCTGTGCGGTGGTGCCTAAATTGGGGGATGCCGGCAAGGCTTGCTCGCAGCCGGTTTCCCTCCCGTAGCTGATGGACGTCGAGGCGGCCCGAAAATAACAGACGGCACTCATCTGCCAATTGGAGGTGAAACATGAAAGGCACATACAAACTTCTCTTCGTCATTAACCTTTGCGCCACGCTCTTGACGCTGTGCGCAATCAGTGCGCTGGCGCAACCGGCAAAGTCCCGGGTCGGCGTTGAAGTTCAACGTCGCGACAATGTGAAGGCGATTGAAGGCACCGCGCAGCCAAAAAGTTTCGAGCTTCGTTGCCGTGGCGGTCCGAGTGCTTTCACGTTCGAGAAATATGGCGAGGACACGCAACTGCCGTCGGGCGAGACCCAGGTCGTGTTGCGTTTTACCTTCAGAGCGAGTCCGCTCGCGGCTGGGATGACGGGCAGCGGGTTGCAGCCGGGAACCTGTTCCTGGGTCGATCAGCCATTGAGTGACAAAGAGCCCAGGGCGGTTGTGTTCGATACGCTCGCCAACGCTCAACTAAAACAAACGTTGAAGGGCACCCCGGTTGATCGTTCGCCGACGGCCGCCGAGAACTATCCCGACGCTATCACAATTCGGGTGTACCTAGGCGACGGGAACCACTACTTTACCTTCTCGGTAAACAAGGTGTTGCTTCCAATGGATTACTTTCCCGCTCAGGACTACCGGGCCTGGAAGCCGAGCGTCAAGGAGAAGAGACCTACAGACCTCATGCGCCAGCCGTGAACAGTAAGTTACTTCGTAACAGAGCAATAATTAAAGGAGGACATCATGGCTTTTTGTAGACATTGACGAGAGTACAGAAATGACGACGGACTGCCGAACTCAAAACGGCGTTACGGACACACTAATGGCGTAGTGAGAAGCGTTCCCGCACTCGTAACTGTCAATTCGTAGCAGGAGCCGCCTGGCGACTTCAGGATCACGCCCATCCCGTTCGCCTCCACATAGATCCTGCCGCCTGTGACATGCAGCTTCGACTTAGGCGCCAACACGCCAATGCCGACGCTTACGTTATTGTTACCAAGGACAAGACTATTGCTTTGAGATACGGTTGCCTGGTAGCCGAGGGCAGTAGCATTGCTAATACCAGCAACTCCGTTTGAGCCTGCACCTATAAACTTGTTGTTAGACTCAAGTGTATTCAGACTTTCCGCTCCCTCTCCAGCGAAAAGTGTTGTACATATAAGGACACGAGACCGAACCTTGGTTAAGTGGCTTTGCCACGATTTTGCCACGCTTTGACTATCGCTTTTCCGGTTTATACAGACGTATTCGTGACTTCTCTAGCCGCGAGGTTAGTTTTTACGCCGCAAAAAACGTTTACGCTCTAAATGCAGCGTTGGACCGCAGATTGACAAGGTAGCGGATGTTGCTCAAGCTCGCTTCCTTGTCTTAGTCATTTCATCGGCAAAGACTCTGAATAGCTCTCTCCCCACCCCATGAAACAATTCAGATGCTGAACCGACTAGTCTTCAAAAAAGCACATACGAATAATCTCAATCACGCTAGATTCTTCTTGTTGACTTAGCATTGGACGTGGTCCAGTTTGTCCCGCAGTTGTCCCGCAATTCTTTACAAACTGAGCACTTCAAGCACAATATGCAACGTATGATCATGCGTTTTCGTTAGGCTTTTTCTTAAGTATTGAAAACAAAAGGCTCGTGAATCTGATTCCTAAGCGGAAGGTCGCGCGTTGGAATCGCGCCGGGGCACCAAATTTCCTAGAAAAACTAACTTTTCCACAAGTTCCCCCTTCTTACTTGCCCTTTCACCTTCCCCCTTTCGCAGCGAAAATCTTTCGCGGGTGGAATTGTGCGCAAAATTCGGATGTGAGGTCCGTGACGGCTTTGCCTAAGAAAACCTGTTTGCCTAAGAAATCGGACTTTTGCCTCAAAAAGCATCGAGACATATGAATGAAAGGGGTAGCTGTTTGAGCGGCTGATCGTGTCAGTCGCTCTATAGAGCCATCAGCTAACCGCATCTGTTGCGACCATTGGAGCGTCATTACGCCGTGCGATTCGCGCTCCACACTTTTGGTCGAGTCGACTCTGGCTTGGCTATTCGCGATGTCGCGCGAGATGCTGGCCTCAGTCAACGGCGCTTCATTCAATTGTTCGCGCGGGAGGTCGGCATGTCGCCCAAGCTGTTTTGTCGTGTCCGGCGTTTTCGGCAAGCGCTCGAAACAGTGCGACAGACCGCTGTGCCGAATTGGGCGCAAGTGGCGGTGGATTGTGGGTATTACACCAAGCGCATCTGATTAACGACTTTCGGTTCTTCTCGAACCTGAGCCCGACGGAATATCTTCGTCAACGGAGTGAATGCGTGATGCACGCATCGCGCGACGCTGGTCGGGTAGGTCAATTTTTTCCAATACGGAACTCATCCGCTGTTTGATAATGGGCCAGCACTAGAATAATTACCGAGGATCACCAATGAAAAAACACGGAAGAGCGAGGTTCTTAAACGCCATTTTTATTATGCTCGTTGCAATACCGACATTTACGGTATTCTGCCCAATTGGCATCTCCGGCCAAACAGTCCAACAAAAGCAAGACGCCGTCCAGCTTGCCGCGCACGTTTGGGTGCAGCCAGCCG
>WNGF01003381.1_pt1 | contig 45333 bp, 46 predicted proteins | sample 5400641 | NCBI WGS metagenome assembly WNGF01 (sample SAMN13153371, study PRJNA577476) | soil metagenome | isolation source: 80 cm soil or saprolite under grassland replicate 2 | place: USA:California | collected 2016-06-15 | reverse complement strand
TGCCGATCGCGGGATGGCGCCGGACGAGCAGCAGTTCTTCCACCGTGAGCGGCGCGGGCTTCCGCAGGATCGCTTCGGGGACCGCCAGCTTGCCGACGTCGTGCAGCAGCGCGCCGTGCTCGACGGTCCCGAGCGCTTCATCGGGCATGCCGAGCGTCCGCGCGACGCTGACGGCCAGCGCCGCCACGCGGTAGCCGTGCGCATACGCGTCGCGGTCGGTCAGCGTCAGCATCGACAGCATCGCGTCGAGCGCTTCGTCGCTGTCGACGCGCAGCGCGGTGATGGCGTCGTTCAGGCGCGCCCGCCGGATCTCCATCTCCTGCTCGAGCGATTCGCGCCAGCGGCGCGCGTCCCACGCGGAGCGGTGCCACTCGAGGCCGCGCGTGACCGCCTCCTGCAATCGATCGCGGCCGAACGGCTTGGTCAGGTAGTCGATCACTCCCTGGCGCAGCGTCTGCACCGCCGGTCCGACGTCCTGCACGCCAGTGGCCATGATCACGGCGGTTTCCGGGTAGACCTGGCGAATGCGCTCGGCCAGCCACAGGCCGTCATGGCCGGGCATGCGGATGTCGCACAGCGCGACCGCGGGCTTCGACGTTTCCAGCCGGTGCAGCGCCTCCTCGGCGTTCGACGCCGTGATCACGCTGTAGCCACCGGACTCGAGCCATCGCGACATCAGATCGCGGACGTTGTTCTCGTCGTCAACGATGAGCACCGTCTGCGAGCGGGGTGACGGCTCCGCCGACGCCACGGACTTCCGGGAATGTTTACTGCCGCCCATTACGCGCCTGCCCTCATGCCAACAGTGTTGTCGGAGTCCTCCGGCAGCACGACGGAGTCACGCCGGCGGGTGATGGTGCCGCCCAGGTCGAGACGCTCGAGACGGCGATAGAGCGCGCGGCGGCTGAGCCCCAGCATCTTTGCCGCGGCCTTCTTGTTGCCGCCCGCGCGGACGAGCGCCCGCTGAATGTGATCGCGCTCGACGGTCACGAGAAGGTCTTTGTCGGTCGGCGACGTGTGGGCCGTGCGACCCGATTCGCCGTGCGCCGCAGGCGCCCGCAGCACGGGGGGCGGCATGCTGACCGCCAGCTCGCGCTCGGTGATGAAGTCGCCGTCCGCCAGGATGCACGCGCGCTCGATGACGTTGCGAAGCTCGCGGACGTTGCCGTCCCAGTCGCCCGCTGACAGGAGCCGTTCGGCCCCGGGCGTGAGCCCGAGCACCGGCTTCTGCAGCCGCTCGCTGGTTTCGCGCACAAATGCCGCCGTCAGGTACGGAATGTCTTCGCGGCGCTCGCGAAGCGCGGGCACTTTCACCTCGACGATGTTGAGGCGGTAGTAGAGATCGCTCCGGAACCTGCCCGCGGCGACTTCAGCCCGGAGGTCGCGATTGGTGGCGGCCACCACGTGCACGTTGACCTTGCGCGCCTCCAGCGATCCGACACGGTGGACCTCGCCGAGCTCCAGCACGCGAAGCAGCTTCGCCTGCACGGTGGACGGAAGCTCGCCGATCTCGTCGAGGAACAGGGTGCCGCCGTCGGCCAGCTCGAACAGGCCCGGCTTGTTGTCGGTGGCCCCGGTGAACGCACCTCGCATGTGGCCGAACAGCTCGCTCTCGAAGAGGGTCTCGACGACCGCGGAGCAGTTGATCGTGATGAACCGCCGGTCGCGGCGGGGCCCTATCTGGTGCAGCGCGCGCGCGACGAGCTCCTTGCCGGTGCCGGTCTCCCCCGTGATGAGCGCCGTGCGGACGTGCGGCGCGAGGCGCCGGATCATCCCGAAGAGCTCCTGCATCACCGGGCCGCGGCCGATCATTCCGCAGAACTCGAGCCGCTTGGCCACGTCTGTTTCGAGCGCCAGAATGCTGCGGCGCCGATCGAGGTCGTCGCGGATCGCACCGAGCAGCTGCTCGAGCCGCGCGAAGTCGAGCGGTTTGCTCAGGTAATCCATCGCGCCGAGCTTGATCGCCTCCACTGCGGTGTCGACGGTCGCATACCCGGTCATCAGGACAGCCTGGCAGCGGGGATCGATTTCCCGTATGGCCCGGATCACGTCCAGCCCGCCGATGTCGGGCATCCGCAGATCCACCATCGCGACGTCGGCATGCCGTGTCTGCAGCAGCGCGATCGCTTCACGCCCGCCCGAGCATGCCATCACATCGAAACCTGCCCGGCGCGCGAACCGGCTCACCACGTCGAGAATGCCCTGCTCGTCGTCGACCACGATGAGCATCGGTTGCTGGCCTGTCATACATACTCCTTGGAAACGGCTTTGACCACGGACCGGATCGCACGCAACTGGAACGGCGGCGCGAGGACGGCGCGGGCGTGTTCGCGCCCGAACCGATCCACCTCGCCGTCTTCGGACGACAACGACACGAGCACGAGCGCAAGCGCGGGCCTGTCGGCAAATGCCGCGCGCCAGCCTGCAAGATCGGCGGCGAGAACGGCGCGATCGATGAACGCCATCGACGGAATGCGCTGCCGCACCGCCTGCAGGGCATCCGCGCTGGAGCCCGCGGCGACGACGCGGTAGCCCCAGCCGTCGAGCGCGGCCGCGACGTAGTCGCGTTCTCCCTGCTCCGCCTGGGCGACGAGGATCATCTCGCTCGCGCATTCCTCGACGCGCGCCGGCAGCAGCACCGAGAACGTGGTCCCGCCGTCGACGACGCTCTCCACGGAAATCTGCCCGCCGTGATCGCGCACGATGCCGTAGCAGATGCTGAGACCGAGGCCGGTGCCTTCACCGACGTCCCGGGTCGTGAAGAACGGATCGAAGATGCGCGACAGATTTGCCGGGTCGATGCCGTGCCCCGTGTCGCGGATGAACACCTCGACCGCGCCCGCTTCCTGGTCGTACGTCGCGCCGACGTGCAGCCGCTTCAGCGGCCGGCCGCGCATCGCCTGCTCGGCGTTCAGCACGAGATTCAGCAGCGCCTGCTGCAGCTGGCTGCCATCGGCGACCACCGTGGGCAGGTGCGGCTCGAAATCCGTGATGAGGTCGATGCCGTTCAGGCGCAGTTCGTACGACCGGAGCGAAATCACGCGGCCGAAGAGATCGGCGAGGTCCTGCTGCGTGCGCGCCGCCGCCTGGCGTCGCGCGAACGCCAGCAGGTTTCGCACGATCCGCGCCGCGCGCTCCGATTCCTCCGCAATCCGCCGCAGGTCCTGCGCCAGTTCCGCGGGAGCCCGCACCTCGCGCGAGCTGTCGAGTTCGTCTTCGAGCAGCTGCGCATAGCCGATCACGCTGGTCAGCGGATTATTCAACTCGTGCGCGACGCCGGCGACGAGCTGTCCGATGGCGGAGAGCTTCTCGGCCTGCAGCAGCTGCGCCTGGGTGGACTTGAGGCGCTCGAGCGCGGCGATCGAACGCGCATTGGCGAGCGCGAGCTCGTCGCTCATCTGCTGCATGCGGCGCGCGCTGCGGATGTCCTCGGTGACGTTCTTCGCCACCTGCACGACCGAGGCGCCGCCGTGCGCGCCGGCGACCGGGAACGTCGTGACGCTGAAGATCTGCCCGTCGGGACGCGTCACCTCGATGCGGCTGCCGTTCTGCTCGAGCGCACGCGAGATCGCGCAGTCCTCGTCGTCGGCGGCGCAGAACCCGACGTCCTTGCACGTCGCGCCGCGCAGCTCCGTGACCGCGCGCCCCATGAGGGCGGCGAGCGCCGCGTTGCCCCGGAGCAGGCCGCCGCCGCTGTCGAACACCGCGATCGGATCGCTGATCGCGTCGAAGGTCTGTTCCCATTCGCGCTTGCCGCGGCGCACCGAGTCGTGCAGACGCGCGTTCTGCACCGCGACGCCGATCTGTCCCGCTATGACCGCGATCAAGCGCTGATCGGCCATGCCGAATCGTCCCGCCTTCTCCGAGCCGACCGTCATCGTGCCGAGCAGCTCCTGGCCCGCCAGGATCGGCACGCCGAGCGAGCTGAGGACCGGAAGCGGCTCGGCGTAGTCGGCCGGCAGCAGCGCCCGCAGGTCGTGCACGACAAACGCGGTGCGCGTCGCGACGACTTCGTCGCTCGGCCGCGGAATCCCCTTCACCTCGGTCCAGATGTCCTTCATGATCCGCGGCCCGATGAAGGCCTTTTCGTGGAACTCGCCGGTGGCTTCGTCCCGGATCCGGATCGAGCCGGCAAACGCGTTCATCGCGCGAATGGTGCACTGCAAGGCGCCGAGGAGGACGTGATCGAGCTCCAGCGATCGCGAAATCCCGTCCGCGATCTCGTTGATCGTCTGGAGCTCCCAGACCAGCCGCCGGTTGTCGAGATTCATCCGGTGGCGTTCGAGCGCCCGCTCGACGGTTGTAAACAGCTGGCCGACGTCAAACGGCTTCTGGACGAACGCGAACGCGGAGAGCTCGTACGAATGAATCGCGGAAGCGAGCGACGCGCTTCCGGACATCACGATGATTTCCGTGTCGGGCGTACCTTCCTTGATGCGGCGAATCGCATCGAAGCCCGACTCCGATCCGAGCGTCAGGTCGATGAGCGCCACGTCGAACGAGCCGCGGCTCAACGCCGCGTTCGCCGACGCGAGCGACGTCGCGCCCACGACACGATACCCGCGTGCCTGCGCGGCGTCCGCGAGCATGCGCACCAGCGCCGCGTCGTCGTCGACAAGAAGGATCGAAACCGGAGTTGTGGTCATGTGTGGCGCCCCGCCGCCGCCGAATCGATGTGCCGGCAGGTGGCAAGAGCCGCGCCGAACCCGCTCACGCGTGCGCGGCGTATGGATGTGCTGTTCTCTGAGGCAGTTAACGGAAAGGGAGGAAACGAAGCGGGTGGCCACCGCCCCTCATGTTTCAGTTCTGAAACGTGCGCGCGTTTCGCACGCGAAACGTCTAGTCGCGGAGTCCGTACTTCTTCATGAGCCGCCACATCGTCGTGCGGCTGATTTGCAGATCGCGCGCCGCGGCGCCGATTTCGCCTGCGTGCCGCGCGAGTGTCGCAACGAGCATCTCGCGATCCGCGCGCTCCCGGGCCGCGGCCACGGTGCCTTCCGGCGCGGGCGCGGGAGACGGAGGGGCGACGAGTTCTTCGGGAAGATCGTCCGGCTGCAGCTCGGGGCCGCGCGCGATGGCGACCGCTCGCTGGATGACGTGTTCGAGCTGGCGCACGTTCCCGGGATAGCAATACGCCTCGAGCAGCTCCCATGTGCGATCGCTGCAGCGCGCGACGCCTGCCGCGGCGCCATAGCGTCCGAGAAAATATTCCGCGAGCAGCCTGACGTCCCCCGCCCGTTCGCGCAGTGGCGGCATGTGAATGCGATGGACGTTCAGGCGGTAGTACAGATCGCTGCGGAAGTCCCCCGCGTCCACGGCGTTCTTCAGATCGACGTTCGTGGCAGCGACGAAACGCACGTCGACCCGGCGGCTGTCGTTCTCGCCGATCCTCCGCACCTCGCCCGCTTCGAGCGCGCGAAGAAGCTTCGCCTGCAGCGCCTTCGACATCGTCCCGATCTCGTCGAGGAACAGCGTGCCGCCCGAAGCGTGCTCGATCAGCCCCGCGCGCGCCCCTTCGGCTCCGGTGAAAGCCCCTTTGCCGTGCCCGAACAATTCGTTCTCGAGCAGCGATTCGGTGAGCGCCGCGCAATTCAATGCGACGAACGGCCGATCGGCGCGCGGGCTGGCCGCGTGGATGGCGCGCGCGGCGAGCTCCTTTCCTGTTCCCGTTTCACCGGTGATGAGCACCGTTCCCGGCGCCGGCGCCGCACGCCGGATCATCTGCTTCACCTGGGTGATGGCAGCGCTTTCGCCGAGGAGCGCGTCCATCGGGCCGCCGGCGCGGATGTGCCGCTGAAGCAGATCGACCTGGCGCGCGAGCTGACGGCGCTCGGCGGCACCGCGAACGCGCATGAGGAGCTCGTCGCGGAAGAAGGGCTTCTGCACGAAATCGACGGCGCCGAGCTTCATGGCTTCAACGGCCGTATCGACCGTGCCAAACCCGGTCATGATGATGAACACCGAATCGATGTGCGCCTCACGAAGCTTCCTGAGCACGTCGAGTCCGGACAGGCCAGGCATCCGCATGTCGGACAGGATGACGTCGAAGCTGCCCTCCCGCGCCGCGGTGAGTCCCTCTTCGCCCGAGGCCGCGGCCTGGACGGTGTATCCCGCCGATTTGAGCGTCCGCGACATGCTCTCCCGCACGGCCGCGTCGTCATCGATGAGCAGGATCCGTGGCATCCGGCGCTAAGTCTATAACGGCCCCGATCCGATAAGCCGCGTATGAAGTGGCCGGCGTGTCTCCTGATCCCCGTCCTGCTGTCGGCAGCCGCCTGTTCCGCCCCGGCATCGCGAAGCACGCTGCCTTCGGGGCTGCCGCGGCTCCCCGCCTCGATCCGGATCGGCGTGAAGGAGGGCAATCGCGTCACCATTCGCAAGGTGCCCTTCGAGCGGTACGTGCAGGCAACGATGCTGTCGGAGTTTGCGCCCGCGTCGGGTGACCCCGCTGCCCTGGAGCGAATGTTCGAGGTTCAGGCGGTGATTGCACGCACCTATGCCCTGGCACATCTCGGACGCCATGCCGCAGACGGTTACGATCTGTGTTCGACGACGCATTGCCAGCTCTACGAACCGCCGCGCATTCAGACGTCGCGATGGGCGCCGCTGTCGACCGAGGCGGTCCGCCATACCGCCGGTCGGGTGTTGTGGTTCGATGGCGGCGCGGCCTCGGCGCTCTTCCACGCGGACTGCGGCGGACGCACGAGCCGAGCGGACGACGTGTGGGCTGGAACAGGACGTCCGTACCTCGTATCGCTCGTCGACGACGGCCCCGCCGAAGGTGCGCACGCGAGCTGGACGTATGAAGCGCCCCGCGCGGCGGTGCTCCGCGCAGTGAATGCGGATACCCGCACTCGCGTGGGCGCACGGCTCGATGGCGTGCAGGTCCTCGAGCGTGACAGCGCGGGGCGCGCCGAGCAGATCGCTCTGCACGGAGCCTCCGAACGAATCGTTCGAGGCGAAGAGCTGCGCGAAGCGCTGTCAGCGGCGTTCGGCGCGCGATCGGTCCGAAGCACGTGGTTCGATGTCGTCCGCCGCGGTCCAGCGTTCGTGTTCGAGGGTCGCGGTTTCGGTCATGGCGTGGGCCTCTGCCAGGCAGGGGCGCTCGCCCGAATCCGCGCGGGCCAGAACGTCGCCGTGGTGCTGCAGACGTACTTCCCAGGTACGCAGCTCGTCACTCTCCGGTAGTTCCGGCTTCCGCCTTCGCCAAGGCTCCGGTGGCGCATATAATAAAAGGTCCGATCCTGGCGCCCTGCAGCGGGATCCCCAGCAAAGCGTAAACGTTCCGGCGATCTGTGGCGTAATCATGACAGGAGCTCAGGCAGCCGGTCTTCATGGCCGCGAGGCGGACAGTGCTGCCGCATCGGCCGTCAAGACCATGCAGGCGGAAGGGCGGCATGCCGAAGCCCGCGAGCGGTACGCGGAGCTGGTGGGCAGGCACCAGCGGCGCGCATCGCGCATCGCGTTTCATTACATGCGCGATTCGGCTGAGGCGGACGAAGCCGTGCAGGACGCCTTCGTGAAGGCGTATCAGCACCTCGCTTCCTTTCGCGAAGAGCTCCCCTTCGAGGTCTGGTTCACGCGCATCCTTATCAATGGATGCCTGGACCGCATCAAGGCGCGCACCCGGCGCGAAAAATGGGTGGCGCCGATGCCCGACGGCCCGACCGGCGGGCGGGATTTCGGGGAACGCGTCGCGGGGCACGGCCCGTCGCCCGAGGATCACCTGCTCGCCCGTGAACGGCGGCAGACACTCGCGCGCGCGCTTTCGCGGCTCCCCGAACGGCAGCGTTCCGTATTCATGCTGAGCCACTACGAAGGCTGCACGTCGCGTGAGGTCAGCGCGCTGACCGGGCTGAACGAGTCCACGGTACGCGTGCACCTGTTTCGCGCGATCCGCAAGCTGCGGACGCTGCTGGCGGAAAGCGCGGCGGGCGAAAAGAACGTGGAGAAACGACGTGTCAATCATTAACCGATTGAGGCTCAGCGCCCACCTCGACGAGGCCGCGCTGGTCTCGCTCTGGACGGACGCCACGCTGGGCGGCAGCCCCGTCGCGCATCCGCATCTCGAGCGATGCTCCGCCTGCCGCAACCGGTTCGCCGAGCTCGCGGCCTGGCTCGACACGATGCGTCTCGACGCGGTCGCGGAAGCGGACGAACACTTTTCCACGGAGCGGCTCGCGACCCAGAACACCCAGATCCTCCGCCGCCTCGAGGCCGCCGAACGTCCCGCGCGCGTGATCGCTTTCCCGACCTTCACGCAACCGTTCACGTCGCGCTCGTCCCACGTATCCCGGTGGACCGCTGCCGCGGCGGCGGCAGGGCTGATCGTCGGCGTCGGCCTCGGACAATTGACGGATCTTCGCCATTCACTCACGCCGCGTACCCCTGCAGGCGCGCCTCTGACGGCTACTGCGCCGCCGGTCGGCGTTGCGGCCACGGTTCCTCTTCCGAAACCGGGCGGCCGCGAGGAGCTGTTCCTCTCCGAGCTGGACGCCTCCATCTCGCGCGCTCCTGCGGAGCTGCGCGCGCTCGACGCGTTCACCCCGCGGGCGGGCGACCAAGTCAGGTAGGTTCGTGGGCCCGTCCCAGCCGCTCATCTTCCGAAAAGGCCTCGACATGAAAGAGGCCGTCGCCGGAGAGCTCGCCGCCGCGTATGACAGCGCGATCGTCGATCGCGTCCGCAGCACCGAATTCCGCCACGAGGCCGGCCGGCTCACCGTGCACCTCGCGCGCGAGTTCGGGTTCTGCTACGGCGTCGACCGCGCCGTCGATTACGCGTACCAGGCGCGACGCCGTTTCCCCGGGCGCAATGTGTTCCTCACGGGCGAAATCATTCACAACCCGCACGTCAACGATCAGCTGAGAGCGGCCGGTATCCGTTTTCTGTCGGATCCGGGCGAGCGTCCCGACGCGCTGGGCGCCGACGACGTTGTGATTCTGCCCGCGTTCGGCGTCACCGTCTCGGACATGGCGCGGCTCTCGAGCCAGGGCTGCACACTCGTCGATACGACGTGCGGTTCCGTTCTGAACGTCTGGAAGAACGTCGTCCGCTATGCGCAGGACGGCTTCACGGCCGTGATTCACGGGAAGGTCAAACACGAGGAGACGCGCGCGACGGCGTCGCAGGCGCTGAAGTATCCGGGAGGGCGCTACCTGATCGTGCTCGATCGCGACGAGGCCGCGAGCGTCTGCGAGTACATCCGCACGGGGCGCGGACGCGAAGAGTTCGAGCAGCGCTTCGCCGCCGCGGTCTCCCCCGGCTTCGATCCAGATCGCGATCTCGAGCGCATCGGCTGCGCCAACCAGACGACGATGCTGATGTCGGAGTCGCTGGAGATCGGCGAGATGTTCCGCGGGGCGATGCGCGATCGGTACGGCGAGGCGGAGCTGGCCCGCCGGTTCCGCGCGTTCGATACGATCTGCAGCGCCACGCAGGAACGGCAGGACGCGGTGATCGCGCTCCTCGATGAGCAGCCCCTGGATCTGATGGTCGTCGTCGGCGGCTACAACAGCAGCAACACGTGCAACCTGGCGCGCATCTGCGCGGAGCGCGTGCGGACCTATCACATCGCGGATCCGTCGTGCCTGGTTTCGAGGGATGAAGTGCGGCACCGGCCGGTCGGTGCGCCGTCGACCACGTCCGGTCCGGAAGCGGTGACCCGCGGCTGGCTGCCGGCGAGCGGACCGGTCGTCGTCGGCCTCACCGCGGGCGCCTCGACGCCCAACAACATTGTCGGCGAGGTCATCAGAAAGCTCGACGCCTTCGCTGCGTCGCCGGAATTGCCATAACTGCCAAAATTGCCAGAATCGCCGGAATTGAATCGATCAATTCAGGGAACGAAATTCTGGCAATTATGGCAATTCCGGCGATTGTGGCAATTCACCGCTCGAGCCGTGACAACTCGGGACCGCCGGCTTCCTGCAGAACGATCTTCACCTTGTGACCGCGCTGCCGGGTGAGGAACTGGTAGAGATCGCTGCCGGGCTTGACCATGACGGTCGCGTTGTCGCCGAGCGAGAAGTAGCCTTCCTCGGTCTCGTGGTCGGCCGACGAGACCTTTACCGTGAGAATGGTCTCGTCACGGTCGAACGCGCGCCCCACGCTGAGCGCCACCAGGATCAGAGCCAAGGTCAACCACGCCGCCATCGCGATACGCACCACCCACGCTCCCTTTCCGCGATCTGATCCTCGAGCTTCCTCGAGTCCAGCGCTCGTTGCTTCCCCGCACTGCAATGGGACTGCCAGCGCGGATCTGTCCGCGAATCAGTGATTTAACTGTGACACCGGCGCGGACTCGGGCAATCCACTTCACAATGAAAGGTAAACAGCGTGCCCGCGCGAGTCGTAATACGCCCAGTCATCCACTACCCGGAGAAACGAAGTTTTATGACAAGGCGTACCGCTTGGGTTTTCGCAGCCGCGCTGGCCTGCGCCGCACCCATCTCAGCCGCGACGATGCCGTGCGATGCGGCTGGCCTGCCTCGCCGAAGCGACGAAGTCGCGAAGGCGGGTCAGAAGCCGGACCAGGGCAAACCGGCCGCGCCGGCGCAACCGGGTCGCGAAGGACATGGGCAGGAAGGACGCGGCGGCGAGCACCGGGTTCCGTGGTGGAAAGCGCCGGAGACGCGTGCCGAGCTGGGCATCTCGGACAAGCAATCGAAGGACATCGATGACATTTTCCAGGAGACGCTGCCAAGTCTCCGGGCGGCGAAGGACGAGCTCGACAAGCTCGATGATGCCGTCACGAAGTTAATCAAGGAAGGCACGGCGGACGCGTCCGTCATCGCGCGGCAGGTCGCCCAGGCGGAACAGGCGCGTGCAAACCTCACGACGAAGCGCACGGTGATGCTTTATCGTATGCACCGCCTGCTCTCGCCCGAGCAGCGGGCCAAACTCGACGCGATGTTCGAACGCCGCGAGGCCGAACGCCGTAAGAACAACGATCCCGGCCGCCGCTGACCGCAGGCCATTCTCTTTCGCACTCAATCTCTTTGGAGGGTTTCGTGAGTAAGACCGCACACACGCTGGCTGCCGCCGGCTTCGTTCTCGCCGTGGCGTTTCCCGCTGCCGCGCAGGACGCGAGCATCCAACATGTCAGGGACCTCATCGCGCAGGCGCGCGTCCAAAGCGGCGCGCCGCAGACGCCCGCCACTGCCCAGGCCCCCGGTGCCCCGTTCACGACGCCCGGTCCGCGCGTCGATCTGACGATCGAAGACGCGGTTGCGCGCGGGATGGACCGGAACATCGATATCGCAGTCGCGCGGATTACGCCACGGCTGACGGATTTCACGATTGCCGGGCTCGAGGCGAACTATCGCGTCAATCTGACGAGCACCATCAGCACATCGCACGTGAACTCGCCGGCAACAAACGCGACACAGGGTGTCGGGGCTGGCCAAAACCAGCTGACCGACACGAGAGCCTGGAACGGCGGCATCACGCAGAACCTGTTCAGGACCGGCGCGAATTACTCCGTGAACTGGACGAACAGCCGCCGCGAGCAATCGAGCGCCAATGCCTTCAGGAATCCGACGTTCAACTCATTCGTGAGCTTCAACGTGACGCAGCCAGTGCTTCGTGGGTTCGCGATTGACTCGACGCGCGCCGCCCTGAAGACCAACCGCATCAGCCAGCAGAACGACGAGATCTCGCTGAGCGCGACGACGGCGACCACGCAGGCGAGCGTGCGGAACGCGTACTGGGATCTGGTATACGCCATCGAAGCGGTCGGCGCGGCGCAGAATTCATTCGACCTCGCAAACAGGTTGATCCAGGACAACCAGGCGCGCGTGGAGATCGGCACGCTGGCGCCGATCGACGTCGTGTCGGCGCAGGCGGAGGCCGCATCCCGGCGCAACACTCTTGTCCAGGCGCAGGCAACCGTGCGCACTGCGGAACTTGTGCTCAAGCGCCTGATCGTGAGCGGCACCGAGGACCCCCTCTGGACGTCTTCGCTCAACCCCGTCGATCGTCCGGCCGCAACCGCGGAGCCGATCAACCTGGAAGCGGCGGTCGCGCGCGCGCTCGGTCAGCGAACGGATCTGCAGCAGTCGAAGAACAACCTGGCGATCAGCGACATCAACCTGAAGAACCAGGTCGACCTCACGCGTCCGCAGTTGAACCTCACGGCCAATTACGGGCTGACGGGCCTCGGAGGTCCGACCACGTCGACGGTCCGAGATCCAATCACCGGCCAGATCGTTTCTCAGACGCCGGTCCCGTCCGGCTATCTCGACGCGCTGCGGAATGTCTTCGGGCTCGACATCCCGCAATTCTCGTTCGGCCTCAACTTCGCGTACCCGCTGGGACGGAGCGCGCAGGAAGCCACCGTGGCACGCTCGAAGCTGTCGCTCGAGCAGACGAAGGTCAACCTCAAGGCTCTCGAGCTGCAGATTGCCACCGACGTGACGAACGCGGCGCTGAACGTCCAGAGCACGCTCGAAAGCGTGCAGGCGACCGTCGCGGCGCGCGAGCTCGCGCAGAAGCGACTCGAAGCGGCGCAGAGCAAGATGGAAGTCGGCATGGCCACCAACTACGAGGTCGTGCAGGCGCAGCGTGACTTCGCCGATGCGCGGAACAACGAGCTGCGCGCCGTCCTGAATTACCGCAAGGCGCTGGTGAACTTCGACACCGTGCAGCGTGTCGGCACGCGCGGCGTGGGCGCAGCGGTGGCCGGCGGCGGCACGACGGGTGGCGGCGGACAGTAATCGGAGTGCCGATTCCGGTGGCGCCGGCCATGACATCGGTGGCGCTGGCCTTCCGCCTTCGCCCCGACTCCGCTCCTTCGAGCTACGTCGAGGTCTCGCCGAAGCGCCTGGCGCGAAGGCGGACAAGGCTCCGGCGGACCGCCGTAGCTTTAGCGGAGGCTGGTTGGGCCAGCCTGAAAATGCTTATGCGTAAAGCCATAGTTGTTGCCGTTGTCGCGGTGCTCGCGCTGACGGGGTTCCTTGTTTACGGCCGCGGACGCGGCGACCAGGCCGCGCCCGGCGGTGCAGCGGCCGCCGGTCAAGGCGGGGGTGGACGTGCGGGCGGCCGCGGCGGGCGGCCGCCGATGCCGGTGGAGTTCGCCACCGCAAAGCGCGCGCCGCTCTCCGAGCGCGTGCTCGTCGTCGGCAACCTGATTGGCGCCGCAACGGTGCAGGCGGTGCCGAAGATCAACGGCCGGCTGGCGACGGTCAACGTGCAGCTTGGGGATCCGGTCCGCAAGGGCCAGACGATCGCGAAGGTCGAAGATCGCGAAATCCAGGAACAGGTCCGCCAGGCCGAGGCCGCCTACAAGGTGGGCGAAGCGACGATTCGGCAGCGCGACGCGGACCTGAGGCTCGCGCAGACGAACCTCGAGCGCAACCGCAGCCTGCTCGATCGGCAGCTGCTGCCGAAGCAGACCTTCGACGATACCGATGCGCGCCACCAGTCCGCGCTCGCGCAGCTCGATCTCGCGCGCGCGCAGTTCGAGCAGTCGAAGGCCCGGCTCGACGAGCTGAAGATCAACCTCGCGAACACCGTCATCTCGTCACCGGTGGACGGCTTCGTCGGGAAGCGGTTCCTCGATCCGGGTGCGTCGGTCAGCCCCAACGTCCCCGTCGCATCGGTGGTCGACATCCACAACGTGCGGATGGTGGCGAACCTCGTCGAAAAAGATCTGAAGCGCGTGACCGCCGGCACACGGGCCGCCGTCGAAGTCGATGCGTTTCCCGGCGAGACATTCGCCGGGCGCGTCAGCCGCGTCGCGCCGGTGTTCGATCCGGCAACGCGCACGGCGGAGATGGAGATCGAGGTCCCGAATCCCGGATACCGGCTGAAGCCCGGCATGTATGCGCGCGTGCAGTTGACGGTCTCGATGCGTCCCGAGGCAGTGGCGGTGCCGAACAACGCGATCGTCCACCTCGGTGGCAAGCCGGGGGTGTTCGTCGCGGTCGCCGGCGAGGGGCGCAGCGGCGGCGAGGCCGGCGCCAACGGCGGACGACAGCCGGAACCGCGCGCGCAGGGCACAGGCGGACCCGCCCAGGGGGCCGGTGCCGATCGAACCCAGGGCGGCAGCCCCGATCGCGTAATGACCGCGAAGTTCCTGCCGATTGAAGTCGGCATTCACGACGGCGACAACGTCGAAGTCGTGGCGGGCCTGAACGACGGAGCCCGCGTGATCACGACAGGTGCGGGCGCGCTGAAAGACGGCGACCGCATCGTTGCCGCCAATGCGGACGGCGGCGGACGTCGCCGCGGCGGCGGCACGGGGACGCAGGGCGCGCAGGGCGGTTCGCCGAGAGCAGGTGACCGATGAGCATCCCGCGCCTCGCCATTCACCGGCCGGTCACGATGTTCATGCTGTCCGGCGTCATCATCCTGCTCGGCGTCATCTCGCTGATGCGGCTTCCGGTGGATCTCATGCCGGACGTGACGTATCCGAGTATCACGGTCCGCGTCGGCTACGCCGGCGTCGGCCCGCTCGAGATTGAAGAACTGATCACCCGGCCGATCGAGCAGGCGATGAGCGCCGTCGCCGGTCTGGAGCGGCTGGAGTCGACGTCCCAGGAGGGATCGAGCCGCGTGACGCTGAATTTCGCGTGGGGCCTAGACCTCAACGAAGCGGCCGACGACGTGCGCAACCGCCTGGATCGCGTGCGCGGACGGCTTCCCCAGGAAGCCGATGCGCCGATCATGTTCAAGTTCGACGCGAACGCGACGCCGATCATGGGCGTCGGGCTCGAGGGGGACTTCGACCGTGTGACGCTCCGCGAGATGGCGGAGCACGACCTGTCGCCGCGGCTCGAGCGCGTGCCCGGGGTGGCGGCGGTCAGCGTCGAGGGGGGACTGCGCCGCCAGATCCACGTCGAATTGTCCAAGGAAAAGATTCGCGCGCTGGATCTGCCGGTCGATCGCATCATCGCGCTGCTGCGCACCGAGAACCAGAACACGCCGGTCGGTGAGATCGACGAGGGGGACATCACCTACCTCGTGCGCAACCAGGGGCAATTCGAGAACCTCGATCAGATCCGCGACATGGTCGTCATGACGCGGCAGGGGGTGCCCGTCTACCTCAAGGACATCGCCGAGGTGAAGGACGCGACCGAGGACCTGCGCGCCTTCACGCGCATCAACGGCCGTCCCGGCATCCGGCTGCGCGTGACGAAGCAGTCGGGCCAGAACACCGTCGAGATCGCCGACTCGGTGCGTGCGGAGCTCGATCGCATCAACCGCGAAATGCCGGCGATCAAGCTGTCGGTGCTCGACGACAGCTCCGTCTTCATCAAGCGGTCGATTGCCGCGGTGAAGGACGCCGCCATGTTCGGCGCCATTCTCGTCGTCGCGATCATCTTCCTCTTCCTGCGTAACGTGCGCTCGACGGTCATCATCTGCACGTCGATCCCGATTTCGATCATCGGCACGTTCGCCCTGCTGTACTTCGCGGGCTATACGCTGAACACCATGACGTTCGGCGGCCTCGCGCTCGGCGTCGGGATGATCGTCGATGCGTCGATCGTCGTGCTCGAGAACACATTCCGGCACATGGAGCGCGGCAAGGATCGCATGACGGCCGCGATCGACGGCTCCGAAGAGGTCTGGTCCGCGATCCTCGCGTCGACGCTGACGCACATCGCCGTCTTCGTGCCGCTCCTCTTCCTGACGGGCGTCTCGAGCATCCTGTTCAAGCAGCTGTCGATCGTCGTGATGTTCTCGCTGTCGATGTCGCTGTTCGTCGCGGTCACGATCGTGCCGGTGCTCTGCTCGCGCCTGCTGAAGCTTCCGCCGCCGGTTGAACAGCGCACCGGCCTCGGCGGGCGGCTGTTCACGGCCAGCGAGCGGATGCTGACGGGGCTCGACAACTTCTACAGCCGGCTCCTCGGGCGCGCCCTGCACCATCGGCCAACGGTGATCACGGCGGGTGTCGCCCTGGTCGCGGTCGCCTTCATCATCCTGCCGACGATCGGGTTCGAGCTGATGCCGGCAACCGACGAAGGCGAAGTGACGGTGACGGCCGAACTCCCCGTCGGGACGAGAATCGAGCGCGCGCAGGATGTCGCGCTGCGGCTCGAGTCGCTGATTCCCGAATACGTGAAGGAAGCCGATGCGCTCATCACCAACGCGGGCTCGGGCGGCGGTCCGATGGGCGGCTCCGCGAGCCGCACGTCGGCGCAGATCCGGCTCGTGGCGAAAACCGGGCGCAAGCGCTCCAGTGAAGAGATCGCGCAGGGGCTCAACCGGCAGCTCGCGGGAGTCATTCCCGGGGTCATCATCCAGACGCGCGCGTCGGGAGGCAACCAGCAGATGACCCGGCTGATGAGCGGCGGCACCGGCGACAGCCGCCTCTCGCTCGAGATCCGCGGCGACGATCTCGCGGACGCGCAGCGGCTGGCTGTCGCCGCCAAGAACATGATGGACGGGATCCCGGAGATTCGGAACGCGCGGATCGGCCGCGACGACGGCCGCCCCGAGCTCGCGCTGCAGATCGACCGGCCGAAGGCTGCGGTGCTCGGGCTGACCGTGAACAACGTCGCGAACAGCATCCGCACCAGCGTCGGCGGCACACAGGCGGCGTTCTTCCGGCAGGGGGGCAACGAGTATCCGATTGTCGTCCGCCTCCGTGAAGAAGATCGGCAGCGGGTCGAAGACATCAACGACCTGCTGATCAGCACGCCGCAGGGCCAGGTGCTGCAGGCCAAGAATCTGCTGGGCGTGCGGCAGCAGACGGGCCCGACCGAGATCCAGCGGAAGAACCAGGAGCGGATTCTCCGCGTCTCGGCGGAACCGCAGGTCGCGCTCAGCGATGCGGTCGCCGCGGTGAGCGCCCGGCTGTCCGACATTCACCCGTCGCACGAGTTCACCGTCGGCTTTGGATCGGAAGTCGAGCAGCAGGCGCAGGCCTTCAAACAACTGCAGGGGGTCCTGATCCTCGCGATCCTGCTCGTCTACGCGGTCATGGCGTCGCAGTACGAGTCGCTGCGCGACCCGTTCATCATCATGTTCTCGGTGCCGCTTGCCGCGATCGGCGTCGTGGCGGCGCTGAAGCTGACCGGCACGACGTTCAGCCTGCAGGCCTACATCGGCGTCATCATGCTCGCCGGCATCGTCGTCAGCAACGCGATCCTGCTGGTGGATTACACGAACACGCTCCGCCGGCGCGACGCGATGCCGCTGCGCCAGGCGGTCGAGACCGCGGGACGGACGCGGCTGCGCCCGATTCTCATGACGACGCTGACGACGATCCTGGGGTTGGTCCCGATGTCGCTCGGCATCGGCGAAGGCGCCGAGCTTCAGGCGCCACTGGCGCGCGTCGTGATCGGCGGCCTCACCGCGTCGACGCTCATCACGCTGGTGTTCGTTCCCACGGTTTACACGCTGTTCGAAGAGGGCTGGAAAGGACTGCGCACGGGGCTCCCGAAGCACTCGTAGCGTGAAGACAGAGACATGAAAAAACTCATTCTGATCATCATCGTGCTCGCGGGAGTAGGCGCCGGCGTCGGCGCCTACTACATGAAAAAGAACACCAAGGAGCCGGAGGTCCGCACGGGGCCGATCACGCGCGGCGACGTCGTGCAATCGGTACAGGCGACCGGGACGCTGGAAGCGGTCACGACCGTCGAGATCGGCGCGCAAGTCAGCGGCATCGTGCAGGACCTGTACGCCGACTTCAACGACATCGTGAAGAAGGGGCAGGTCATCGCGCGGCTCGACCCGACCATTCTCGACACGCAGATCGAGCAGCAGCGCGCGAACGTCGCGCGTTCCGAAGCGGACCTCGATCGGCTGCGCGTGACCCTCGCCGACGCGCAGCAGAAGCTCCAGCGCGCGCAGGCGCTGTCGGACAAGAACCTGCTGCCCCGCAGCGAGCTCGAGACCGCACAGGTGAACGTGAAATCCGCCGACGCGCAAATCCGGTCCTCGCAAGCGGCACTCGTGCAGGCGAAATCGCAGCTGAACACCGCGCAGGTCAACCGCGAGCACACGGTCATCACGGCGCCGATCGACGGCATCGTCATCCAGCGCGCGGTCGAACTGGGCCAGACGGTGAACGCCGGCATGTCGGCGCCGAAGCTGTTCGTGTTGGCGGCTGACCTGGCCAAGATGCAGGTCAACGCCAACATCGACGAAGCGGACGTGGGCAACATGCGTCCGGGCCAGGTGGTCACCTTCCGCGTGGACGCCTTCCCCACCGAGACGTTCACCGGTCTGGTGCAGCAGGTGCGCCTGCAGCCGACCACCGTCCAGAACGTGGTCACCTATCAGACGGTCATCAACGTGCCGAACCCGCAATTCAAGCTGAAGCCGGGCATGACGGCAAACGTCAACATCGAGATCGCGCGCCGGTCGAACGTTCTTCGTATCCCGGCCGCGGCCACGCGCTTCCGCCCGACGACGGAGATCTTTGCGGCGTTGAAGCAGACGCCTCCGCCTGACTTCGGACGCGGCGGAGCGGGTGGTCGCCGGAACGCGGGCGGCGGCGCATTCGGCGGGCAGGGCGGGTTCGGAGGCGGACAGCCTGGAACCACGCCTGGCGCATCGGGCGCGCCGGCGGCTGGCACCGCGGCGCCGGGAGCGGCGGCAAACGCGCCGGCGGCAACGGCGCCGGCGCAGCAGGCGAACGCGGCGCAGGGCGAGGCGCGTCGTCAGCGTCAGCCGCAGCAGCAGGGATCGGCCGCTGAGAATCGCGCCTTCGGCGGGGCTCAGGCCGGGGGCGGCGGCGATCGCATGCCGGGGAACGCAGCTGGTGCCAATGCAGGCAACGCGACTGGCGAGAACCGCGGCGGTCAGGGCGGTGGCCGCGGCGGCTTTGGCGGCGGACGCGGCGGATTCGATCCGAACATGACCCCGGAGGAACGCCGTAAGCGGATGGAAGAGCGCATGGCGGCGATGACGCCCGAAGAGCGTGCCGCCTGGCAGGAGCGGATGGCGCAGCGCGCGCAGGGCGGCTTCGGTGGCGGCCAGGGGCAGGGCGGCTTCGCCGGCGGCCAGGGTCAGGGCGGTATTGGCGGAGGCCGCGGGGGGGCCGGCGGCGGCCAGGCTCCCGCCGGCGCGCCCAATGCCCGCGCAAGCTCCAACGCACAGGCGCCGCGCACCGGAAACCAGGGGCGCGTTGCGAGCACTCCGTCGATGACGACAGGCGCGACGACGATTGATTCGCTCTTCGGACCGCTGCCGACGGTTGAAACACGGGGCCAGGCGTGGTTGATCGAGAACAAGCAGCTGAAGCAGGTGCGTCTGCGCCTCGGCGTCAGCGACAGCACATACACCGAGATCATCCAGGCCGATCCGGAACTGAAGGAAGGCGCCGAGGTGGTCACGAACGTGATCATCGAGCAGTCGACGAGCACGACACCGGGCGGCGCCAACGCGAACAATCCGCTGATGGGTCCGCAGCGGGGCAGACCGGGTGGCCCCGGCGGCGGGTTCGGGGGCGGCGGCGGAGGCCGCGGCGGCCGGTAATGGCGCCGGTCATACAGATTCGCGACCTGGTCAAGACGTACCACGTCGGTGAAGTCACGGTTCGCGCGCTTCGCGGCGCGAACCTCGACGTCGAACCCGGGGAATTCGTCTCCGTCACCGGTCCGTCGGGATCCGGGAAGTCGACGCTGATGCACATCCTCGGGTGCCTGGACCGACCCACGAGCGGGACGTACATCCTCGACGGGAAGGATGTCTCGCGGATGTCGAAAGACGAGCTCGCGATCATCCGCAACCGGAAGATCGGGTTCGTGTTCCAGGGATTCAACCTGCTGTCGCGCACGACTGCGCTCGACAACGTGGAGCTGCCGATGCTCTACAACGGCGCCGAGAAGCTCAAGACGGCGGAACGCCACGAGCGTGCGATGGAAGCGCTGAAGGCCGTCGGCCTGGGGGATCGGTTCCACCACTTCCCGAACCAGCTCTCGGGCGGCCAGCAGCAGCGCGTCGCCATCGCGCGCGCGCTCGTGTCGCGCCCGACGATCCTGCTCGCGGATGAACCGACGGGGAACCTCGACACGCGCACGTCGATCGAGGTCATGGACATCTTCCAGCGGTTGAACGCGGAGCGCGGGATCACCGTGCTCCTCATCACCCACGAAATGGACATCGCGGAGCACGGCACGCGGCTCGTGCGGTTCCGCGACGGCCGCATCCAGATCGATCAGAAGGTCGCGAAGCGGCGCAACGCAGCCGAGGAGCTCGCGGCGCTTCCGCCTCCCGAACCGGAGGTGCCGTTCCTCCCGTCGGATGAAGCGCCGGTGGAGCACCACGGCGGCGTGGTTTAGGAGAACGAGATGTCGATCTTCATGACGCTGGTGATCGCGCTGAAGGCGCTCAGCCGGAACAAGATGCGCACGATGCTGACCATGCTGGGCATGATCATCGGCGTCGGCGCGGTGATCACGATGGTCGCGCTTGGCAAGGGCGCGCAGTCGACGATCGAAGAGCAGGTCAAGGCCGCCGGGACGAACCTCATCACCGTCATGGCCGGCAACTTCACCCAGGGAGGCGTTCGCCAGGGAGGCGGGATGTCGACCACGCTGACACCGGAAGACGCGGAAGCGCTCCGACAGCTGCCCGGCGTGCAGTATCTCGCCGCCGGCGTGAACTCGCGGGCGCAGCTCGTCGCAGGCAACCAGAACTGGTCCAGCCAGATCCAGGGCACGGATGTCGAACTGCCGCTCATCCGCAACTGGCCCGCCAAGTACGGCAGCTTCTTCACGTCGCAGGATGTGCAGTCGGCGGCAAAGGTCTGTGTGCTGGGTCAGACGGTGGCCGACAATCTGTTCGGACCCGACGCCGACCCGACGGGGCAGATCATCCGCATCAAGAACCAGCCGTTCAAGGTCCTCGGCGTGATGGCACCGAAGGGTTCCACCGGCTTCGGCCAGGATCAGGACGACGCGGTGTATGTGCCGTACACGACGGTGCAGAAGAAGCTGCAGGGAATCCAGCACATCAACCAGATCCAGATTTCCGCGGAGACGCCTGAAACGGCGCCGGTGTCGGCTGCGATCAGCGAAGCGCTCCGCGCGCGGCACAAGTTGATGGGCAGCGACCCCGATGACTTCATGGTGCGCACGCAGGAGGAAATGGCGAGCGTTCGCACCGAGACGACGAAGACGATGACGACGCTGCTCGCGGCGATCGCGGGCGTGTCGCTGCTCGTCGGCGGCATCGGGATCATGAACATCATGCTGGTGTCGGTCACCGAGCGCACGCGCGAGATCGGGCTGCGGATGGCGATCGGTGCGCGCGGCAAGGACGTGCTGATGCAGTTCCTCGTGGAGGCGGTGGTGCTCAGCCTCTTCGGCGGGCTGCTGGGGATCGCGATGGGGTACGGACTGTCGGCGGCAGCCGAGAAGTTCCTCCAGTGGCCCACGTCGATTCCGCCGAACGCAATCGGCATGGCGTTCGGGTTCGCGGCCGGGACGGGTGTATTCTTCGGGTTCTATCCTGCGAAGAAAGCGGCGGGGCTGGACCCGATCGAGGCGCTCCGGTTCGAATAGCCGGAGTTGGTGCAAGTCGTAATCGTTCATCAACCAAGGAGCAACGCATGAAGCGGGCACGTACGGGACTTATTGCCAAGGTGACCACGACCTACAAGCTCGATGGCACCGAGAGCAAGAACACGATGATGGGACGCGGCGGCGCGCAGGTGGAGTCGACGTCCACGGCGAAGTGGGACGCCAGCACGCTGACCATCACCACCAAGCAGGACATGGGCAACGGTCCGATGGAATCCACGCAGAAGTGGACCCTCGCCGGCAGCACATTGACCGTCGAGAGCACGAACGCGCGCGGCACGCAGAAGCGCGTCTACAAGAAGACCACCTAGTTCGATCGTTTGGATTGATCAGGGCCGGCAGCTCACGCTCGCCGGCCCTTTTTTATTTCGGGCGCATTACTGCTCATCAACGGCAGCCCCCCCAAATCAACGACACCCGCCCCGAAGATCAAACAGGTTCTCTCCTTCTCCTGTTGGGTCTTAAGGCAGGGATGCAGCGTGACAGTGAACGTCCTTGATTAGGCTCACCGCGACTCGTCCCGCAAAAGATTCCGGAGCAACTCAGCGATCCGCAAGCCCGTGACCGGATCGACGAGATCGGGGGCGACTTCTGCGAGCGGTCCGAGTACAAAGAACCGTTCTCGAAAGCGCGGGTGCGGAACGTGCAGGCCGGGACAGTCCTCGCGCGTGTCGCCAAGAAGGATGAGATCGAGATCGAGTGTGCGGGGGGCGCCTGGATAGGGGCGCTGGCGGCCGTAATCGCGCTCGATGGCGAGCAGCGCGTCGAGGAGATCGTGGGGGCCGAGCGCCGTCTCGCCGACGGCGACGGCGTTGAGATAGAGCGGCTGGTCCTGCAGCCCCTCCCCTTCGGGTTCGGTTTCGACGGTGTCGGAGAGCGCGATGCCGGTGACGAACACGCGGAGCCGTTCGGCGGCGAAGGCGACGGCAGCGCGGCGATCGCCGAGGTTGCTGCCGATTGCGATGGCGGCCTTCAGCGTTCGATCCACCTCACGCCGAGCACCCCGCCGCCGGTGCCCGCGCCGTCGGCGCGGCGCCCCAGGAGATCGCTCCGGCCGGCGAGCGCCTGCTCGAAGAAGCGCTCGTGCTCGAGCGTCTCGCCCAGGATCACCCGCAGCATGCTGCGATGCCTCGCATTCGGCATCGTCTCGGTCCGCGGACGCCACGTGTCGACGAACGCCCGCGCAGCGTCGCGATCGTCGGAGATGAGTTGCGACTGCACGTCGCCATGTTTGCCCGACGGCTGAATGGCGGGCTCGCCGACGTCCTCTAGTGTCCCGCCCAGGCCCGCAATTGCGTCCCGCAGCCAGTTGAGCTGCACGTCTTCGCGGGCGATGACGTACTGGTAGGTGTTGTTGAAATCGTAATGCTGGACGAACCGCGCCGCGGCGACGTGCCGCTGCCGCATCGCCAGCTTGTCGCGGTAGAAATCGCGCAGCAGCGCGAGCAGTTCCGTCGCCTTCACGAGCTTTGCTTTTCCTTGCAGGTGATGCAGACGCGCGTCCAGGGAATGGCGTTCAGTCGCGCCGGCGCAATCTCTTCGCCGCAGTCGCGGCAGATGCCGTAGGTCCCCTTCTCCATCCGGTACAGCGCTTCTTCAATCGCCTGCAGAATCTTGGCGTCGGTCTGCTTCAGTTTCAGCTGGATGTGGACTTCGTTGTTTCCGCTGGCCTGATCGGCCAGGTCGCCCTGACGCGAGTTCACCTCGATCGTCGCCGGAAGCGGCTTGACGCCCCCCCCTTGCGACAGGATCTCGCCGCGCTTGCGCAGGAGCGCTTCCTTGTACGGCGCATGGTCCATGCTGACGTTCTCCCCGGCGAGGGCTCCTCCGCAGGCGCACATGCCCGCACCGGCAAAACCTCATCTTAGCACTACTAGCTGCCGCCGATGATGTCGCCAATCTTACCGAGCGTGCCGCCGAAGTCCCGCTTCACGTCTTCGCGATCGCCGCGATAGGCGTCGTGAATCCGATCCGCGAGCCGCGAGAACGGCAGCGTCTGCAGCCACACGCGACCCGGACCGGTGAGCGCCGCGAAGAACAGCCCCTCGCCGCCGAAGAGCGACGTCTTGATGCCGCCGACGCGCACGATGTCGTAATCCACGGTCGCGTCCAGCGCGACGAGGCACCCGGTGTCGACCTTCAGCCGCTCGCCCGCCGCAAGCTGGAACGGCACGACCGTGCCGCCGCTGTGGATGAAGAGCCTCCCGCTGCCTTCGATCTTCTGGAGAATGAACCCTTCACCGCCGAAGAAGCCTGCGCCGATGCGCCGCGTGAACGCAATGCTGAGATCGAGATCGCCGACCGCGCAGAGGAACGAGTCCTTCTGGCAGAGCAGTTGCTGGTTCGTGAGATCGAGCGCGATGATCTTCCCGGGATACGGACCGGCGAAGGCGACCTTGCCGGCCTGCCCCGTCGCACGGAAGTGCGTGATGAAGAAGCTTTCGCCGGCGAGCAGCTTCCGCTTCAGCCCGCCGAGGACCCCTCCTTCCATGCGCGCGTCCATGTCGATCGCGTCGGTCATGAACATCATCGCGCCGGCTTCCGCGCGCACCTCGTCGCCTGACGCCAGCGTCAGGATCACCGCCTGCATGTCATCGCCGATGATTTCGTGTGTGACCACGTCAGCCTCCAGCCTTCAAACGAACGCGCACTCCGAATCAACGACAGCCGCCCCCAGGATCAAACAGGAGGAAGGGAGGTTCTCCCTTCCGCGGCGCTACTCAGCGCGAAGCGTTCCCAGCGGCTTTTTCCGCAGCACGTCTGCACTCGCGAGCACGCCGATCGTGCCAACGAGCAGCGTCGTCAACACCGCGCCCACGGCGAGGACGCCTGGCGCCGGACGCCAGGGCATGTCGAGGACGTGGCGCGTGACGCCCCAGCTCAGGCCGAGCGCGCCCGCCGCGCCGATGACACCGGCAAGCAGTCCGAGCGCGCAGTACTCCAGCGCGAGCGTCATCGTCAACAACCTCGTGCCGGCGCCGAGCGTCCGGAGGATGGCGGCCTCGTAGACCCGCTGGAATTTCGTCATGGCCACCGCGCCAATGAGGATCAGCACGCCGCTGAGGAGCGCGATCCCGCCGACGACGGAAATGCCGAGGACCACGTTGTCGACGATGGTCTGGATGCGCGTGATGATCTCGCGGCCGTCGATGACGCTGATGTTCGGGTAGCGCGAGACGACATCGAACTGCAGCCTGGCGCGCGCCGAGGGATCGTCCGGGCCTTTGACGAAGCCGACGAACGTGTGCGGCGCGGCGGCGAGGACGCCCGGACGGAAGACGAACATGAAGCCGCCGCTCCGCGCGTCCCCCCACTCGACGTGGCGCACGCTCGTGACGCGCGCGCTGATTGTGCGGCCGAGCACGTCGAAGCGCATCTCGTCGCCGATGTTGATCTTGAACCGTTCGTGGATGCTCTCCTCGATCGAGACCTCGGTCCCCGGCGCTGTATCGCTGGACGTCCAGAATCGCCCCTGCACCACCTGCTCGTTCGACTCCAGAGTGTTGCGATACGTGATCGTATATTCGCGCGCGAGCGATCCGCGCCCGCGGACGTCGCTGAAGTTCTCGAGATTCATCTCACGTCCCCGCACCGCGGTGACGCGCGCACGCAGAACTGGAACCATTCTGGGTGGTGCGGCACCGGGCTCCTGGTACTGGCGCAGCAGTGCCTCCACGGCGTCCGCCTCGTCGCGCTGGACGTCGATGAGGAACAGGTCCGCGCCGCCGCGGTTCATGCCGGCCGAGAACTCCGCGATCAGGTTGTCCTGGAGCGCACGCACGCCGAGCACGAAGAAGCTTCCAAGGCCGACCGACAACAGAATGACGCGCGTCTGGTTGCCGGGACGCCTCAGGCTCAGGACTGCGTGGCGTAGTGGAAACCACGGCGTCAGCGTCAGCGGCGAGACGCTCCGGACGAGGACGAATGCCGCACCGTACAGGACCGCAGCGACCGCGGCAAAGCCGATGCTGACCGCGGCCCCCGCCTTCCATGATCCGGCCTGCCACGACGCGACGAGGATCAAGGCAGCGCCAACGCCGAACGCGAGGCTCACCTGGACCCAATCGAGACGCGTGGCGACACCCGTCTCGGCGCCGCGCATCAGCAGCAGCGGCTTGATCCGGCGGACGTCGAGAAGCGGGACCAGCGCAAACAAGATCGACACGAGCAGTCCGACAACGACCCCTTGGAGGATGGCCGATGCGGTCAGTCCATACGGCACGCCGCCGAACGACTCGACAAGCGACGCGGGAATTGCGCGAATGGCAAGCGCGGCGAGCCCGACTCCGATGAGGCTTCCGGCCAGCGCGAGCAGCGCAACCTGCAGGACATAGGTCGAGAGTACCTGCGCGGTCGACGCGCCGACGCATTTCAGGATGGCGACGCTGCGGATCTTCTGCCGGACGAACACGCGCGTAACGCTCCACACGCCGATGCCGCCGAGCACGACGATCACGAACCCGACGAGGCTGAGGAAGTTCTCCGCGCGCTGCAGGCTCTCGCCGATCCAGTCTTCCGTCGACCGATACGAGCGCGCCGTGACGAACCGATCCTTGAAGCGCTCCCGCACATCGTCGGCGAGCCGCTCGACGCCCTCCTGGCGCACCTTCAGCAGCAGCTGGTAATTCGCGCGGCTGCCGAAGGACAGCAGACCCGTTTGCTTCAAATCGGCGAGGTCGACGAGCACCCGCGAACCAAGGCTGAAGCCGCCGACGCGGCGGCCGGGTTCCTGGTCGATCACGCCGCGAATCGTGAACGGCCGGCCGCCCATCATGATTCGATCGCCAACCTTCACGCCGAGCTTCGCGAGCAGCTCCGGCCGCACGAGCGCGCCGTCGTGTTCGACGAGCACATGCGAGTACTGCTGCCCGTTCTGCAGCACGAGCGTGCCATAGAACGGGTAGGCCGGTTCGATGCCGCGTAGCTCCACCATCGTGGCGACGGCCGTGCCGTTCTCGGGGCGCACCATGGTTGCCGTCTCGATCGATTCCGTGCGTCCCTCGATCGGCGCACGAGCCAGCCGCTCCTCCAGCTCCCGGCGCACATCGGCCGTCCACGGACGGTTCGTCGAGACGAGGACGTCGGAGGCAATCGTCGCGCGCGCCTCCCGTACCAGCCCGATGCGAAGGCTCTGGATGATGGAGCGAAGGGTCACGATCGCGGCGACACCGATCGCCACGCAGGCAAAGAAGAACAGGAGGCGCCGCCAGGAGGCCCGCAGCTCGCGAAAGACCATGCGGAAGACGAAGCTCACCTCATCACCCGTCCGTCCTTGAGTGCGATCGTCGCGTGCGCCATGGTCGCCAGCTCGGGATCGTGGGTGACGAACACGAGCGTGGTGCCGCGTGAACGATTGACGCCCAGGAGGAGCTCGATAATCTGGTGGCCCGTTGTGCTGTCCAGGTTTCCCGTCGGTTCATCGGCGAGCAGGATCGGCGGGTCGTTGGCGAGCGCGCGGGCAATCGCGATGCGCTGCTGCTCGCCCCCCGACAGCTGCGACGGATAGTGGTGGCCGCGCGCGGACAGGCCCACCTCCTCGAGCAGTACCGCCGCACGGGGTCGCGCCCGCGGTACGCCGGCAATTTCCATCGGCACCAGGATGTTCTCGAGCGCCGTCAGCGACGGCAGCAGGTGAAAGAACTGGAACACGAAGCCGATGCGCTTCCCGCGAAGCCGCGCGAGGCTGTCCTCGTCGAGCGTCGTGATGTCGGTGCCCTCAACTGAGATGTGCCCGGTCGTCGGCGCGTCGAGACCGGCCATCAGCCCGAGCAGCGTGGACTTGCCGCTCCCGGACGCGCCGGTGATCGCGAACACCTCGCCGGCCGGAACAGTGAGATCCAGCGGATGCAGGATGGTGAGCGTGCCGGTACCGCTTGGCACCGACTTCGAGACGCCGCGCAGCTCAATCATGAGACGGAGATTTGATCGAGCAGCGGCTTCAGCACGGCCCACACGGTGTCAGCGACGATCACGGCCCCCTCAGGGGTGGGATGGATACCGTCGGCTTGGTTCAGTGATGGGATACCCGCCACCTTGTCCAGGAGAAACGGAATGAAGAGCACGCGGTAGCGCAGCGCGACCTCGCGATACGCCTGGCGGAACGCCGCCGCGTATTCGGCGCCGTAGTTCGGCGGCGCTTCCATGCCTGCGAGTATCACGGCGACCTTTCGCGCCTGGGCGGTCTCGATGATCTTTCCAAGGTTCTGTTTCATCTCGGCGACGGACAGGCCGCGTAATCCGTCGTTGGCGCCGAGCGCGACGATCAGCACGCGCACGTTCTCCTGCAGCGCCCAGTCGAGCCGTCGCAGGCCGCCCGCGGACGTGTCCCCCGACACGCCGGCGTTGACGACTTCATATTCGAAGCCGTCCTCCTCGATCTTTTTCTGAAGGAGGTACGGGTACGATTGCGTCTCGAGAAGCCCGAGACCGGCGGTGAGGCTGTCGCCAAGACACACGATCTTCGCGCGCTCGTCGTCTGTCTTCGACGCGGGCGCCGATTCGGGCGACGCCGCGGTCTGCGCATTCGCTCCGTTGGCAGGGGCACGCTCCGTGCCGCAGCCAATCGTGAAATTCCCGCAGGCGACAGTGAACAGCAGGAAGAGGCAGACGTACAGGTGGGACAGCGTCGTGTGTCGCCGCAAAACGTGCATGTAATCTCATTATAGATACGTTGCTGCGAGCTCATTCGTTGCCCTCGCGGGAGACGCGTACAATGCACACATGGCACGTGGATTCGATTCCAAGTTTGTAGAAGCCCAACAGGAACGCGCCGCGGAGCAGCGGCGGCGCACGCTGCAATTGACGCGCACCCGGACGGAACGGGATCTGGGCCGCGCCACCGCGCCGGCCCACCGCGAGATGCTCCAGCAGGCGCTGGCAGCGCTCGACCGTGAACTCGACCAACTCGCGCCGCGCTAACTGAGGACCCGGCATACGGCTTGCTCTTCCCGGCCAGGGAGGCGTATGCCTGTAGCGAAGGACGTCGTCCGTATCGCCGCGCTCGGCGATCTCCATCACGGCCGGAACGCCACGCCGGGTTCCCTCCAGCCGCTCTTCAGTCAAATCAACGAGACCGCCGACATCCTCGTGCTCTGCGGCGACCTGACCGATTACGGCCTCCTCGAGGAAGCGCAGGCACTCCTGCGCGAGCTTGCCGTCGTCAAGATCCCCATCGTCGGCGTGCTCGGAAACCACGATTTCGAAGCCGCGCAGCAGACGGAGATGACGAAACTGTTTGCCAACGCGGACGTCACGATGCTCGACGGCGACAGCACCGAGATTCTGGGAATTGGTTTCGCCGGCGTGAAAGGATTCGCCGGAGGATTCGGCCGGCGTGCGCTCGGGCCGTGGGGCGAAGACATCATCAAGAAGTTCGTGCACGAAGCGGTTGATGAAGCGCTGAAGCTGGAATCCGCGCTCGCACGGCTGCGAAACGATCAGCGCATCGCCATTCTTCACTACTCCCCCATCCAGGCGACGGTCGAAGGGGAACCCCTGGAAATCTTCCCCTTCCTCGGATGCAGCCGGCTCGAAGAACCGCTGGGACGGTATCCGGTGACAGCGGTCTTTCATGGCCACGCACACCACGGTCAGCCCGAAGGGTTCACGACGAAAAACGTTCCCGTCTACAACGTGTCGATGTCGCTGATGCGGCGGTTATACCCCGAGCGTCCGTTCCGCGTGATCGAGGTCGACACGCGCAACACCGGCGAGGAGCGTCGCATCGGCGGCGATCGCCGCGCGTTCGAGCGAGTGAGCTGATATGCAGGTCGTGCCGATTCTCGCGTTCGTTGCCACGCTCGCGCAGGCCGCCCCGCAACCGCCAGCGCCGGCGCAACCCACGCCCCAGCCGAACGATGCGCTGCAACTCCAGGTGATGCTCGACCGCGCCGGCTTTTCACCGGGCGCGATCGACGGCCGCATGGGGATGAACACCAAGAAGGCGCTCGCGGCGTATCAGAAGAACGGCAACACCGGAGCGCCATCGGGCGAAGCGCTGACGACATACACGATCACCGCCGAGGACGGGGCAGGACCGTTTATCGATCGCGTCCCCGCGGACATGATGGCCATGTCGAAGCTTCCCGCGCTCGGCTACACCTCGCTGGTCGAAGCGCTCGCGGAGCGGTTCCACACGACGCCGCAGTTCCTGCAGCAGTTGAACCAGGGCGCGCAGTTCACCGCGGGGCAGCAGATACACGTACCGAGCGTGGACCCGATGGCGATGCCTGTCGCTCCCGCGGCGCCGCCGAAACAGAGCGCAAGAGGCGGCAGGAATGCGTCACCAAATCCGGCGCCGCCAGCGCCCCCCAAGGCGGATGTCGTGGTGACGGTGTCGAAGACGACGTCGGCCGCGACGGCCACAGATGCCGCCGGGAGAGTCGTCTTCTACGCACCCGTGACGACCGGAAGCGAGCACGACCCGCTGCCGATTGGAGACTGGAAGGTGACGGGCGTGCAGCTCACTCCGACGTTCCGGTATAACCCGGATCTGTTCTGGGATGCCGAGCCGTCGCACACGAAGGCGACGATTCCGCCCGGACCGAACAATCCCGTCGGCCTTGTGTGGATCGACCTCTCGAAGCTGCATTACGGGCTGCACGGCACACCGGAACCATCGACGATCGGGCGCACGCAGTCGCACGGATGCGTGCGGCTCACAAATTGGGACGCGTTGAGGCTCGCCGCGCTCGTGAAGCCCGGCACGCGCGTGGTGTTCAGCGAGTGATGATGAAGCCCGTCACGAAACGGACGCTGCGTACTTTCGGAATCGGCGCCGCGTGCGGCTTCGTGCTGGGTGCCGCGCTCGTCGCGATCCTCATCACGAAGTATGCGCAGCTCGGTCACAGGACGCCGCAGGCCGCGCAATCGATATCTGCGGCCGACGGGCTCGCCGACGTGGACTCGCCGGTCCTGGAGGAGCGCCGCGCCGCGCCGTCGTCAGCGACGGGCACCACGGGATCGACACCGACGCCATCCATCACCGCGGCCCCGCCTGACAATCTCGCGCGACGCGACCTCGAAATCCCGGTGGAGGGCGTGAAGCGCAATCAACTCGTTGACACGTTCAACGAGAAGCGCGGAGCGGAGCGCGTGCACGAGGCGCTCGACATTCTCGCGCCGCGCAACACGCCTGTGAAAGCGGTCGAGGATGGCACGATCGCACGCCTCTTCGAGAGCAAGGCGGGGGGCACCACGATCTATCAGTTCGATCCCACCGAACAGTATTGCTACTACTACGCACACCTCGAACGCTACGCCGCCGGCCTGAAGGAAGGGGACCACGTGAAGAAGGGGCAGGTCATCGGGTACGTCGGCACGTCGGGGAATGCGCCGAAGGACACTCCCCACCTGCACTTCGCGGTGTTCAAGCTCACGTCAGCGCAGCGCTGGTGGGAAGGCACGCCGATCAACCCTTACGGTATCCTGCGGTAGAGCTTTCCAACCTTCCGGCTCCCCCGGTCCGTCCAAGCAGGTGCGGGAAAGGGGTGCGATAGCTGAATGCCGCCGTCATGACCGAGGACGTGGCAAAGGCCGCGGCGGGAGACGTGTCGGCGTTCGAGCGGATTTACCACGCGCACCTCCCCCGGGTGCATAGCCTCGTGCGGCGGATGGCTGGCGGACGCGACACCGACGAGTTGACGCAGGACGTCTTCGTGAGGGTCTGGCAGAAGCTTGGAAGTTTCCGCGGCGATGCCGCGTTTTCAACCTGGCTGCACAGGCTCGCCGTCAACGTCGTCATCGAGCGCTTCCGCACCGAGACCTCGAGGCGGCAGCGGATGCACGACGGCGAAGACATTTTCGAGACGCTCCCCGGCCCGTCGCGCTCGCGCGACCTGTCGATGGACTTCGAAACCGCGCTGACGAAGCTGCCCGATGGCGCGCGCGAGATCTTCGTGCTGCACGACGTCGAGGGGTACAAGCACCAGGAGATCGCCTCGCTCCTCGACATTTCGGCCGGCACGTCGAAGGCGCAGCTGCACCGGGCGCGTATGATGCTGCGCCGGCACCTGGGATCATCATGAGGGATACATTCGTCGACCGCCTCTCGGATTACCTGGATGACGAGCTCTCCCCCGCTGAGCGCTCATCGCTGGACACGCACCTGGCGGAATGCGCGAGCTGCCGGATGACGCTCGACGAGCTGCGGCGCGTCGTCGCGCGGGCCGCGGCCGTGCAGGATGCCGGGCCCGAACGGGATTTGTGGCCGGGCGTCGCTGCGCGGATTGGCGCCGGACGCGCACTCGTGTCGGTCCTCAGACGCGCGTCCACCTCGCGCCTGTCGTTCACGGTGCCGCAGCTTGCCGCCGCGAGTCTTGCGCTGATGGTCCTGTCGGGCGGGCTGGTGTGGATGGCGAAGTCGGGCGATCCGCGCGCGGACTTCCAGCCGGTCAGCGCGGAGACTGGGGCGCACGCCGGAACGCGATCGGTTGGCGCGCCGGAGGCATACGACGAAGCGGTCGCTCAACTGGAGAAGGCGCTCGAATCGAGCCGGGCCAACCTGGATGCGGAGACCGTCCACGTACTCGATCAGAACATCGCGGCGGCCAACCGGACGATCGACGAGTGCCGTCAGGCGCTCGCGGCCGATCCCGGCAACGCGGCGCTGCAGGCCCAACTCGCGAAGGCGCAGCAGCGGAAGCTCTCGCTGTTGCGCAGCGCCCTGTCGCAAGCCTCGCGGCGCGATCAGTAGTCGAGCCTGCGGAACGCGCGCCCCCGGGGCGGCTCCCAACCCGCTTCCATCAAGCTGTCGTGAAGCGCGACGGAGCGCTGCACGACGGCCTCGGCATTCGGGAAGCTTTCTATTTGCTGGCGACCGTCAGGGAACGTAATCACCAATTCGTAATCGGGACCGTCCGTCTGCCGCCTGATCTCGTAGTGGAGTCGCGCGTGGTGCTTCTCGAAAAACCACAGCATGCACTCCGGTTATCGGCACAGAGGCGGTCGCCTGTAGAGCCACAAAACAATCCAATCGCGAATCCCTGATCTTCGAATCACGAGTCACGTCCTTGACTTTTTCTTCTTTACCACCGCGTTGACGACCGTGAAGATCGCCGTGTTCGCGCCGATGCCCGGCGCGAGCGTGGCGATCGCAATCACCGCAAAGCCCGGCTGCTTGACGAAGCTGCGCACGGCGAACCCCAGATCCTGAAGGAGGCACCCACCGGATCCGGGACGCAGGTGTGCGAAAGCGAACACGCCCGCCGTCCCGCCGATCGCCAGTCAGCCGCGGTTTTGCTCCGAATATCCGCATTCCGTTGCGTGGCATGTCGCTTGGAGTAGTAGCCACATGCCCGCACTTTGTGCCGCCGAGCGCCGCATTCTCATTGCCGACGATCAGCACGATCTCCTCGACGCTCTTCGCCTGCTTCTCAAGAGCGAGGGCATCCTGATGGACGCGGTGACGTCTCCGGACGCGGTGCTCGACGCCGTCAAACGGCGCACGTACGACCTTCTGCTGATGGATCTGAATTACACCGGCGACACGACATCCGGGCGTGAGGGGATCGATCTGCTTGCGCGCGTGCGGCAGCAAGACGACCTGCTGCCGATCGTTGCGATGACCGGTTGGAGCTCGGTGGATCTCGCGGTGGAGGCGATGCGCAGCGGCGTCTGCGATTTCGTGCAGAAGCCGTGGGACAACCGGCAGCTCGTCGCGACGCTGCGCACCGAGATCGAGAAGGGGCGCGTGCGGCGCCAGGAGCGGCACGTGGCGGCGCGCGAGTTCAGCGAGGCGGAGCGCATTCAGCGCAAGCTGCTGCCCGCGGCGCTTCCACAGGTGGACGGCTGCGAGCTCGCGGCATCGTGGGAACCGGCCGCCGGCGTCGGCGGCGATTGCTACGACGCGATCGCGTTCGGCCGCTCGCGTGTCGCGCTGTCGATTGCCGACGTCGTCGGCAAGGGCATCCCCGCCGCGCTGCTCATGTCCAACCTGCAGGCCGCCGTGCGCGCGTTCGCGAGCGAGACCACGGATCCATCAGAGCTCTGTCAGCGCGTGAACCGGATCCTCTGCGGCAATATCGCGGAGGGGCGTTTCATCAGCTTCTTCTACTGCATCCTGGACACCGAGCGGCACACGCTCACGTACGCCAATGCGGGACACTATGCGCCCATCCTGCTGCGCAGCGACGGCTCGGTCGAACGGCTTGCGGCCGGTGGTCCCGTGCTCGGCATCTTCAACGATGCGGTGTACGAACAGCGGCAGGTAAGCGTCGGAAGCGAAGACCGCGTGGTGCTCTTCACCGACGGCATCACCGACGTGCGCGAGCCGGGTGCTGACGATCGCGCGGCCGAGTACGACGATTTCGGCGAGGACCGTCTCGTGACACTCGCACGCGATCACCGCACCTGCCGTGCGCCCGTCATGCTGGAGCGTGTTGCCGCAGCCGTCTCGACTTATGCCGCCGGCGAGTTCAAGGACGACGCGACGCTGATCGTCGTCGGAGTCCTCTGAAGTTCGCCTAAAGACGGACATGACGGCGGCGAAGGGAATACGGGCGCGACCCCTGTAGACCCCTCACCTCGGCTGAGGTAGACTGCGCGCCTCCCCAGCCGATGTTGCTCTTACTGATGGCGGCGCTGTATGCGCACGCCTCTGATGCCGCTCCCCGCGCCGCCAACGCCGCGGCCGTTTTTTACGTGGTCTCGGAACCGACCGCGGTGCGCGCTGATCCGGACGCGAAATCCCACAGCGTCGCCAGGCTGAAACCCTTCGACCTGGCATCTGGATGCGAGGTCGTCGACGGATGGCTGCGCATCGACGCGTCGTCGGGACGATGGGACGGCGGTTGGATCGAGATTTCGCGCGACAACGTGGTGGATGCGTCGATGGAGACGTTGCGCCTGCGCATCTTCCGGGTGCAGCAGACGAAGTGGCCGGATCGCACGAAGCTCGATGTCGTGCGCGGGCGGATCCGCGAACGCTTCACCGCCGACCAGGTGCGGCTTGCGCTTGGCGATCCCGTACGAAAGGAACTGCGCCGCGCGGGCGACGACGTCTCGGAAGCGTGGACATACCCCGACCGCATCGTGCTGTTCTCGCACAGCGGCGTCACCAGCGTTGAGATAGTCGACGACGCGCCGTTACCGGCCCCACCCTACCGAGAACGCTGAGCGGCCGTCGCGAAGCCCCCGCGCGACGTCGATCCGCAGCACGCCTGACCCGGGGACGGCGATCCGAAGCCCACCACCGACATCAGAATGCCACCGCGTGTCCGCGTCTTCGAGGCCGCGTGCGCTGTGCGCAATGTCGAGGAAGATCGCCGGCGCGACGCGCAGCGGTTTCTTCGCGAGCTGAGTCCAGCGGCGCCACTCCATCCCCCCGTGCGTCAGCTCTGAGCCGAACACCCCATGAATGACGCCATCGTCCAGCAGCGGATGCGCGCGCAGCAGCACGTCGCGACCCTGTCCCGTGCCCGCGCCGGACCAGAGCGCCAGCGGCGCCGTTTTCGCCGCGATGTCCTCCCCCGCGCGTGCTATCCACACCGATCCGTCGTTGCGCGCGCGCGAGCGCCAGTCGGCGCCGACGCTCGCCGTCCACGCGCGCAAGCCCCCCGCCCACGATTCGGTCGCCACGCTCAGCGACGCACGATCGGCCGCGACCCGCTGCTGTGCGGCAACGCGCATCGAGAATGCCTGGCTCGCGATGCCTCGCCAGCGATCGACGCCGGAGGCGATCTCCCACCGAAGACCCGTGCGCGTCCAGTCGCTCACACGAAATTCGGCGCGCCTGCGTGACTCTTCAAGTGTCGACGAGCCCCCGGCGTACGCCTGCCGCTCGGCAAACACTGCGATACCCCAGTGGCCCCCGAACGGTGCGGGCGTCTCGAACCCGAGCGCCACGCGCGGGCGGTGCTCCCACCAGCGCCACGCCGCCGTCCATGTTTCGCCGCCACCGGTGGGACTCGAGATCGATGCGGCGAGTTCGCGCTCGGTGGCCGCGCGAAGCGCGACGACGCCGGCGGCGATCGGCGAAACCGGAACGAGCGGGCGTTCGAGCACAACCGCTTCGACCTGCGCCCGTCCGTTTTCGGCCGGCCGGAACGCCACGCGCACCGTCTGGGCGGACGGCAATTCTGCAAGCCTGCGCCGCGCCGCGTGCAGCAACGCGCGGGTCAGGAGCTGCTGCGGCGCAAGCCCCATCGTGCGCGCCGCGACCGCGTAACGCGTTCGCTCGAGCCCGATGATGTTGACGAGATCGATCACCGGCTCGCCGACGCGGTTCCACGCATCGAGAGCGCCTTCGGAGTCGTCCTGCAGATAGAGCGCGGTCGCGAGAATTCGCGCCGCGTGCGCGTCATGCCCGTCACGCGAGAGCGCGCGCCGTGCGTCGGATGCGGCCTCGGGCCACTCGCCCGCGAGCGCGTGCAGGCCTGCCAGCTCGCGCCACGCGGCCGCGGAGCGCGGGCAGCCGGACGCCGCGGCTTCCAATGTCAGCCTGGCACTCGCGATCTCGCCGCTGTTCGCAAGCCTCACGCCTTCGTCGACCATGCCGCTGCACGCCGCCGAATCACGGCTCTTGTGGACAGCGTCAGCGGAGACCGGCGCGTTTGCGCTGCTCCGCGGCGTCTCGGCAACGGTCGCGAGCGAGGCTGGTGGATCCGGCACGACGGTCCAGAAGCCGGACTGCTTCCACGCGCCGGTGAACGCGCGCTCGTCGAGCACGCGAAACGGCGCACGCGCGGGATCGTGCGCGATTACGCGTCCCGACGACCAGCCGACGATCACGACGTAGTGAAAGCGACCCGGACGATCTTCGATGAGCACGATGGCGGGACGTCGCGCCAGAAGCGCTTCGTGCACGGACGCGGCATCTCCGCTGAACGACTCGGCGCTCCAGCCGCGGGCACGCAGCGCTCGCAGCAGATCGTCGGCGTGGATTCCACCGGCGGCCGGATCGATGAGCTCCGCAAAGGTGTCCGCGTAGACATTGGTCGCGCCCCAGTAGCGCATGACCATGGCGGCCGCGGCGCCGCCGCACAACGATTCACTCTGCGGCAGATACGGAACGTCGAGAAGTTGAAGTGCTCCTTTGACGGAGGGCTGGCCGATGGCCGGGTGCACGGACACCGCCGCCGTCAGAACGACGGCGGCGGCCATGTGTTGAGCGACTCTGCGGATCAATCAGCGAGCGCGACAATCAGGATGATGAGCAGCAGCACGATGATGATCGTCGTCGTCGAGATCACGATCGTGTTCGCGCCGCCCGCCAGGTTGTTCTGCACCTGGCGCGCCTGCGCGGCCGCCGTCGCGAGGTCCTTCCCCTGCAGCGTGGACGCGGCTGCCTCGGCCTTCTCGATGGAGAGACCGGCCTTCGATGCGATTTCGCGCACTTCCGCCCGCTGCAGCAGCGAGACGATCACTTCGCGGTCGGCCTGTTCCTGGCTGACGCGCTGCTGGACGGCCTGGTCGAGCGCCGATTTGTTGATGACATGATCCTGGGCACTGGCCATGGGTGCCATCATCAGCACCGCAAGACACGCTGCGAGCGAACGCCGAACGATTTTCATCTGACGCCTCCGTGAAAAAATGCGACTACGTTGCTTCCGCACAAGCAAGCAGCGGACCAGCGGGACGCTGCCACGCGGTGTCGAGGGGCCTACGGATGAGACGGCGCGAGCTGCTCGAACTCGTCCGCGTGGATCGCGCGCGCCTGCGCGTCGCGCCATTCGACGACGCCGTCCTTGACGAGGCGCGCGAGCGACTCTTCGAACGTGAACGAGCCGTTCCGCCGCGTGATCGTGATCTCCTGGTGCAGGTGCTGGAGGGCGTTCCTCCGGATGTGCTGGCGCGCGCCGTAGCTCACCATCAGCAGTTCCGCCGCGGGCGCCACGCCACCGCCGATGCGCGGCAGCAGCGTCTGCGTCATCACGGCCGCCAGCGCCATCCCGAGCTCCTGCCGGATCGTGTTCTGACGTTCGGCTGGAAACGAATCGGCGACGCGCGACACCGTGGATGCGACGTCCGTCGTATGAACCGTGGACAGCACGAGGTGACCCGTTTCCGCTGCGGCAAGTGCGATGCGCATCGTTTCGGGATCGCGCATTTCGCCCACCACGATGACGTCGGGCGCCTGCCGGACCGCGGCGCGGAGCGCCGTCGGAAAGTCAGGGGCGTCGACGCCGATCTCGACCTGCTCGATCACGCTGCGCTGGTGCACGTGCTCGTACTCGATCGGATCCTCAATCGTGACCACGTGGCGCGCCTCTCGCCGGTTGATCTCGTCGACGAGCGCCGCGAGCGTCGTGCTCTTCCCGGAGCCCGTCGGGCCGCCAATCAGCACGAGCCCGCGCGGCAGCTGCGCGAGCAGTTCCACCGCAGCAGGAAGGCCGAGCGTTGAAATGCGCGGAACGCGCTGCGGCAGCAGCCGCACCGCGGCCGCGGCGCGGCCTCGCTCCCAGTGCAGGTTGATGCGGAAACGGCCGACCCCCTGCACCCGGAAGGACGCATCCACAATGTGATGGTCGCGATAGATGCGGCGCGCGTGCGGAGGCAGCGCGGGAATGACGGCCTCTTCGATGTCCACGCCGTCGAGCGGCCCTTCCGTCAGCGGCAGCACGCGGCCGTCTACCCTAATTGACGGCGGCGCGCCCGCGATCAGCAGCAGATCGCTCCCGTTTCGCGACGCGAGCAATCGGAGCCACCGCTCGATGCGCGTCAGGTCGCCGGGACCGGGCGACCCCGCCGTCGTCGCATGAAGCTCGAGAATCAGCCGATCGATGTCTTCGCCGCCGGCCATGAGTGGCCATTGTATCCAGATTCTCCCTGTACCGGGGCGACTCGCCGACCGTCGTCTTCTTCATTCCTCGACGAGATCCTGTCGCTCACGGAGTGTTGGACGAGGGAGCCTCATGAAAAGGTTGCGCCCATCGCACAAAGACCGCGCCGATCGCCGCGCCGACGATTGCCGCCATCACGTCGGTGGCTGAGGGATAGCGAACAGTCCCGAAAAGTTGCGTCGCCTCGGCGCTGAGCGACACGATCCCGGCGGCGAACGGCGCGAGCGGCCAGCGACGCGTCCGCGCGAACGAATAGCCGAAGGGCACGAAGAAGAGGACGTTGAGAATGAAATCGCGCGGCCGGTCGGCCGGATCGGTGAACGGCACCCAGTGCACACGCGACCACTGCGGGTCGAGGGTGAAGCCGGTCCAGGGGAGGCTGATCAGCCACGTGAGCACGATCCACCACACCCACAGCGGAATTCGCTTCGTCACAACTTTCGCACCGCGGGATCGGGGCTGCCAGTCCACTGGAACTCGTAGTGTCCGCCCGCACGGACGTGGCGGACCAGCGCCGGACGGAAACACGCGAGGCACTCTCCCCCGGGATCCCGCACGCTGCGATACACGATCCCGTTGCCGCCTGCGTCGAGCACGCGGCGCCCGAACTCCTGCGAGACCGCGTACGAGCGCGGGTGGTACAGCTCGCCCGTCATGCCGCGCGCGTCGTGAAAGCGCGCGGCGAAATCCGCGAGGTAGACACGCATCTGCACGCGCGTTTCGAATCCGCCGACCTCCCGCAACTCTTCGGTGCGGTGATAAATCGACTCGGCAAGCGCCGTCTCGATGCGGCGCGCGGCGTACCATGCGCCGCGATCCGCGGAGGAGAAACGTCCCCCGCCCGGTCGGGGGTGGCAGAACGCGGCCATCACCACGCTCGCCATCGGCCGGCCTGTGACCCACTCCTCGAGCGGGATCGTCCGCAGCAGACCGAGCTCACCGCTGATGCGATCGTTCGTCCATCCCTCCAGCTCGAAGAGCGCGTCGAGGTCGCCGGGATCCGCCACGCGGTCGAGGAGCCCTGCAACCGGGTAGCGGCTGGGAACCAGTCGCGGCACGCCGTTCCAGCGCACGAGTGTGTGCGGTGCGCCTAGTTCCATCCGCCGCGGCGGCCGTCGAGCAACCGCCGAACCTGATAGAGGCCGTCGATGCCGGTCTCGGTCATCAGCGAGAGCGCGGGACGCCCGCCGAACAGCGAATGGCTGTTCGGCATCCGCACCCACCGGTCGGCAAACTCCGGCTCGGGATAGAGGATCTGGAGGCTTTTGTAGATTCCAATCACGAGGGAGATGCGGGTCAGCGTGTCGAACGACAGCGCCCCGATATCGCCCGCCTTGTATTTGTGAAACGTCGACGCGGCCGGCCAGCCGAGCAGCGCGCGCTGCTCCTGCACCGACAGTCCCCAGCCGGACGCAATCCGGAAGAAGGTGCGGAGCGCAGGGCCGGAGAGCTTGCGGCGGACGGCAGGGTCCGGCCGGACGTCCGGGGCGAAGGGCGTGACGGCCGCGCGGCGACCCGGGCGAACCGCGGCAGGACGAGGTGCGCGTGACTCCATATATGGAGTTATTACCACAGATATGGAGTCACGCGCAAATCCGCGCCTGGGAGCCGGCTATTGCGGACGGTTCGAGAGGTTTTTCGGGGACCGCTGGTTGAGCACGTCGACGAGCGGCTGCGCCGCCCCCGGCACCGGCACGCTGCCGCGGACGATGTCGTGCGCGTCCATGCGCCGCCCGTACACGGCCTCGTTTGCATCCGCGTCGGGGCGCAGCGTCGATCCCTCGAGCGACACGCCGGCGAACAACCCGCGCGCGCGCGAGTACGTCAGGATCTCGGCGCGCATCGCGAGGTCGGTGGACGCGCCTGCCGTGCGGCCTTTCGGACCCGCGGCCGCCGAGGCGTCGCCTCCCAGCTTCACCTTGCTGCTCAGGACTGAATCGGCGCCGCGATCGTTCATCACGAGCAGCACGTAGTCGGTCGCCTGTCCCCCGAGCTGGAAGCCGATGCTGCCCCCTTCGAGCGCCATCATCGCGGGCGGACTCCATGGGCCGTCGAATGCGGTGCCGCCCCGGCACGACATCACCCCGCGGCCGTAGCTGCCGCCGACGCCGACCGCGACCTTCTTCACCGACGGAAAGACGATCACGCACTCGGCCCGGTCGAGCAGGTCCTTCGGGACGTTGTCGGGGATTCCGAGGATTTCCTTCAGGACCGTCGCGCTGTTCTGCAGCCGGTCGAGCTCCTTCTGCGCGCGCAGCGGCACGACCGCGATCGTGGCCGCGACGAGCACGACGAGCGTGCGCTGTCGCTTCATCATGGTTTCTTCATCTCCTGCCCCCCGTCGCATACATTAGACTGCTAACTCGCGGCGTCAATCAATCATGTCACTGCGCACGCGGCTCATCATCGCCTTCCTGCTGGTACTTCGCATCAGCGCATAACATCGACGGCTGGGTCGGCATACGTGACTTCAGGGTCTCATTAATTGTCTGATTGGGTATCATGAGACATGGTGAATTCCGCCACTGTCCTGGTCGTGGAGGACGACCCGGCACCGCGACGGATGTACCGCACGGATCGCGGCGCACGCGCATACAAGCAGCATCCCCATCGTCATCGTGACCGGCACGTAAAAGGGTCTACCTTTATCAGCGGAGCGTGAAATGGCCAGTCTGACAGCGCGAATGACGGGTGCGATGCAAGCGGACGTGAAGACCTTTCAGGAAATCGAAGCCGACCCCACGGCGATCAACCAGGCGGTGATGGTGATCGTCATCGCGGGGGTCGCGGCTCTCATCGGGAACATGTTCCGGATCGGCATCACCCACGGCGTGATGATGCTGGTCATCAACCTGATCGGCTACGCCCTGTGGACGGTGCTTGTCGTGCTGATCGGCACGAAGGTGATGCCGGAGCCTGCGACGAAGGCGGATTTCAACGAAGCCTTCCGCGTAATCGGGTTCACCGCATCGCCAGGCGTGTTCAACGTGCTCGCGATTGTGCCGTTCCTCGGGCCGCTGATCTCGTTCTTCGTGTGGATCTGGATGGTCGTAGTGGGCGTGGTCGCGGTGCGCGAGGTGCTGGACTACAGCAACACCGGCCGCGCGATTATCGTCTGTGTCATCGCTGGGTTGATCTCCTGGATCGTGTCGTTCTTCGTGCTGGTCCCGATCCTGATCGGCAGCGCGATCGTGTCCGCGCTCTGAACCTCGGGGCCGGGTCCAGGCCCGGTCCTTATTTTGAAATCGCCATCTCGGTGAGGAGCTCCGCAATCGGCTGCAGCTCCGACAGGCTGCCTCCTCCTCTTCCAAAGATGGACCGGATGATGACGCTGTTCGGCGTCCTCGGCATCCGCGCGAGGTTGGCCGCGAACCGCTCGTACGTTCCTTGCCGCTCGAGGTAAAACTCCACGTTCGACGCGTAGAACGCGGAGAGCTGCTCGTGCCGCGCGGCGAGCGCGCGCGCCACCGCGTTCATCGCCGAAGGCCCCGCCAGGTTCCCCACGACCGGAATGATCCGATCGCGCGTCTCGAGCCTCTTCACGAACTGAAAGGATTCCTCCGACGCGAGGTAGTTGCGTTGATGGCCCTCGCCGTCGGTCTCGACAAGCAGATCGCCATACGTGGGGTAATACATCTGCGGAGGACGGCCGGCGCTTTGAAAGCGCAGCTCGAGTCCCGCGTCGATGAAACGGCGATGAAAGCTGTCGATCGTGGCGACATCGGCGGCCGACAGGGGCACGCCGAACGATTTCACCGTCGCATCGATGCGTCCGCGCAAGGAGTCGAGCGGCCGGGCGGACGGCTGCTGTTCCACATACCGTGCGATCTGCTCAATCGGCGCGTCCCTCCACTGCTCGACATTGGCCGGCGCGGTCCGTCCGAACAGCAGCGCGAGGTACTCGACACGCGTGCGCGCCTGGACGAAGAGCGCCTTGAACAGCAGGTGAAGCAGGAGATTATCGCGGCGAACGTCGATGATGAACGCGATCGACGGACGGATGTCCGCGATGTACGAGAAGTTCTGATCCGGCCCGACGCCAACGTACGCGCCGCCATGAACGTTCCGCCGCGCCAGCTCCGGCAGGACCCGCAAGTACGAGCGCTCGTTCGATATCAGGTTGTCGGTATCGAAGTAGCCGCCCTGCTCCGACAGATCTGCGATCTGCGCGGCGAAGGTGCCCGGGGACTGAACGCGCGCGACTGCCCCGCCGAGGATGGCGACGATGCAGATCGCGAATGCGGCGGCATGGCGCTGGCGCGTCACGGAGGTCAGTATAAGCCGTGCATCCGTGGCTGCGCCGGCCGAGCTGACGGCTGACGCACTCTCGATTGCATCCGTTAAGAGTCGATCAGAGGGGACGCCGCAGCCGCGGCGCCCTCACTTCAAAATTCCCTTGAACGTCATCCACGGATGCGCGTCGACGACCAGCCGCCCGGCCTTGACGGCGGGATCTTCGGCGGCAAGCGCCTTGGCATCGTCGACCGTCGCAACGCGGTAGATCACGATGCCGCGCATCGGACTATCGTCCATGAATGGACCTGCGACGAGCAGCTTCCCTTCCTCGCGCAGCTTCGTCATATACGCGAGGTGTCCCTTCTGAATCTCCTGTGCCTCCGCACCGGTCTGCGACGTGTTCGGTCCGCGCATCAGGAAACCGAGAATAAGTTGTTCGAGCTCCTGCCCTTGCGCCGGCGGATTGAAGAGCGCCTTCGGTCCCAACCAGGGCCTGACCGTCACCGTCATGGCCTGTATCTTCACGTACGGATCGTCAGCGACCGCGCTGGCGGCGGCACCGGCGTCCGGGACATCGAGCACGAGGATCCCGCGCAGCTCGCCGGCATCGAGCAGCGGCCCGAATAACAGCCCCACCTTTCTGTTGTTCAGCGCGACCAGGCCTGCGACGTGCTGCTGCCGAATCCTCTCCGCGTCGGCGCTCTTGGAGACGGCGTCATAATTTGGTCCCTTGTTCAGGAAGACCATCTGGTAGGTGGTCATCGCCTGCTGCTGCGGGGCAGGCGTCAGGAGCAGCGCAAGAAGAGAAGCGATGAGGATCATGGACGTGGAGTATACCCGCAGCGGGACGGTCCGGGTCCGCCTGCGTCACTTGTCGCGTCTGGTAATCTGGACCGCGTACGCGAGGTTCACCCACTTCTGAGTCCGCTCGGCCCCGAAAGCGTCAGGCGGTGCGCATTTCAACCACGTTGATTCGACGGCCAGAACCGCACATCGGATCGAATAGGAATTCTCGCTGAACGTGCCGCGCTCGAACTGCAGCGTCAAGTCATCGCCTGGTACGACAAACAGCGGCGCCGCGGAGCCCGATGCGTTCTGCGCCTTCACGGCAGGGCCGGCTACCGCATAACCGGCGAGGATACCGGCGACGAGCCACAGGGCGGCGATTCGATTGAACATGGATGACGCCTCCTTCGCGTCGACGCCATATTGACATTACGCGCACGGAGCGGGTTGGGCAAACATGTGAGGGGTAATTCGATGAGCATGTCGTCGTCGCGGATGATGGTGTGAAATCGCGCTAGTCGCCGCATGCAGGCGCCTCGCCGAGTTGCCGGGTGCTGATGACGTCGTGGGGTGGCTGGAACACGTGCAGCACAAGTGTCTCGTGTGCGAGGGAGACGCGCGCTAACGGCGTCGGAAGGCAGCCTTCAGTGCGTTCCACAAGTGCCGGTTGGTCCGGTGATGTTGCAGGAGTCCCAGCGTCGCCATGGTCCCGAATGCTGCGCCCATAACAACGGTATCGGGCCACCACGGCATCGATTCCCGGGTCACGAAATGGGTGAGGACACCGAGGCTCGATCCCACCAGCAGAAAGGTTTTCAGATACAGAGTGAACGTGTGATGTTTATCGCTCGGCGTCATTTCCTTGTCAGCCCGATACGAGCGGCGAAATCAGCCAGCGCCTCCTGGTCGGCCTTGGTCAATTCGAATGGAAATCCCAAGGCCTGCCCCTGCACCGTGCGAGCTGCGATCATCGACTCGAGGACGGAGGGGTCAAGGTCTGCCTCCACACCATCAGGCGCGCAGTCATCCGTGGTGATAAGGCATGGGACGTTACGATAGCGACTGCCCGGCGCCGTCAGATCGATCGCGGTACCATCGAGGGTCAGTCGTAGCGACAATTCGGGGATCGTGAACGTGAGCGGGAACGCCTGCGCCATCACTGCAAGTCTGGAGGGTCGTCCCTCCGGCCAGCGGGGCAGCCCTGAATACGGGTCACGCTCCGCGCGCCCGGGAAAGAAGGCATGAAAAATCAGGTTCACGCGAACCGGCTTCCCCTCAGGCCCAATCGGCACAACACGAACCAGAACCTCGGTCGTCGGGATCAACTCCCAATAGATTCGGCCGACTTCGCGCGGCTTCAGCCCGGTCACCCCCCAACCAACAAGGGTCTGGCGCATCGGGACGACCACCGCCGACGGGCCCGGCGCCAGCCGTTCATCTTTACGGCCGTTGTCGGCGAGCGAGGCAGACGCACAGACGAGCATTCCCACGAGTGCCGTGCGAATCATGGAGCGCCCCTTCCTGCAGTTCCCGTGCGAGAACTCAGCGTCCAGTGCCGTCCGCGAGTTGGGCAGCGACGACTCGATCCAATCCCTGTGTGGAAGCCCGCGGATCGATCGCGAACGGCCCTGATTTGCTTCCACACATCCGATGCAGAGGCAGGCACATCCTGGCGCAGCCGTGCAGACTCGTCCTTAACTCGTTCGAAAGGCTGTTGCTGAGCCTCGGATACACCGGCTGCCAACAGGCCGATAACCAGGGCGGGTGCCAGGTACGCGGCGGGCGTCGCGGTTCGCGCACCGCGAAGTGAATCGCCGGTGTGTACCAGTATTCCGAGAGACCGAGCGGTGGATTTCGCGCGAGTAAACCGCGCATCGCGATCACGTTTCCTTCTGCTGCGGCAACGATGATGCTGAGCGTCACTTTCGCCCTGCACTGCGAATTGTCGGAAGTGGTTGAATCGAAAGAAAGTGCCGGGGGTGGGAATTGAACCCACACGGCCCGAAGGCCACGGGATTTTAAGTCCCGAGCGTCTGCCAGTTCCGCCACCCCGGCGCGG